>ERZ773056.211-NODE-211-length-29681-cov-16.495376_pt1 | contig 29681 bp, 29 predicted proteins | sample MGYA00580857_ERZ773056 | MGnify/ENA primary metagenome ERZ773056 (study PRJEB29015, sample SAMEA2737996) | human oral metagenome | biome: human oral; feature: human-associated habitat; material: dental | place: China | collected 2114 ... | reverse complement strand
GGTCCTAAGGTAGCGAAATTCCTTGTCGGGTAAGTTCCGACCTGCACGAATGGTGAAATGATTTGGGAGCTGTCTTGGCTGGAGACCTGGTGAAGTTGTAATGCCGGTGAAGATACCGGCTACCTGCAGTAGGACGGAAAGACCCCGTGGAGCTTTACTGCAGTCTGGCATTGGGTTTTGGCTGTGTGTGTATAGGATAGTTGGGAGACTGTGAAGCTGAGGCGTCAGTTTCAGCCGAGTCGCCGTTGGAATACCAACCATATGCCGTTGAAATTCTAATCTGGTAACGGAGACAGTGCTAGATGGGCAGTTTGACTGGGGCGGTCGCCTCCCAAAGAGTAACGGAGGCGTTCAAAGGTTCCCTCAGGCTGGATGGAAATCAGCCTAGGAGTGCAAACGCATAAGGGAGCTTGACTGCAAGACTGACGGGTCGAGCAGGCACGAAAGTGGGAGTTAGTGATCCGGCGGTTCCGCATGGAAGGACCGTCGCTCAACGGATAAAAGCTACCCCGGGGATAACAGGCTGATACTTCCCAAGAGTCCATATCGACGGAAGTGTTTGGCACCTCGATGTCGGCTCGTCTCATCCTGGGGCTGGAGAAGGTCCCAAGGGTTGGGCTGTTCGCCCATTAAAGAGGCACGCGAGCTGGGTTCAGAACGTCGTGAGACAGTTCGGTCCCTATCCACTGCAGGCGTCAGAATATTGAAGGGCTCTGTCCTTAGTACGAGAGGACCGGGATGGACGGACCACTGATGTACCGGTTGTCACGCCAGTGGCATAGCCGGGTAGTCACGTCCGGAAGGGATAACCGCTGAAAGCATCTAAGCGGGAAGCCTGCCCTGAGATGAATGTTCTTTCAAGCATCCGTCGAGAACAGGCGGTAATAGGCTGGAGGTGCAAGCATGGTAACATGTTCAGCTGACCGGTACTAATAAATGCGTAAGCTTACTTTATTACTCTTTTACTTATACTATTTATTTCTCATTGTCTTATCAGATAAGTCAATACAGTTTGGTGATTATGGCGGCAGGGATACACCCGGTTACATTCCGAACCCGGAAGTTAAGCCTGCCCGCGCCTAAGATACTTGGATTCCTTCCAGGGAAAATTGGTCGTCGCCAAACTTTTAAAATTGCGTCTCCGTAGCTCAGCCGGTTAGAGCATCTGGCTGTTAACCAGAGGGTCGTTGGTTCGAGTCCAACCGGGGACGCCATTTTTTTTTGCTTTTTTTTGATATACTTAATTTGTGGCTTATATTTTAGCTATAAATTAGTAGAAAATAATTTTAGATATTCACTGGATTAGAAATGAGATAATTATGGCTTACGATAATTTATACTTAATCAAAATATTTGAGAGAATAAAGAAGTTTTCTTTCAATTCGAGAAGTCTGGAGAATTCAGATATGAACTGGAATTATAGTGGAACAGGCAAGACAAAAATAGTTTCAAAGGTAACTTCAGATAAAAATGAGTTTTATTTTTTCGATAGCATTTTTATTGAAAATAGTTATGTCAAAGATAATAATCTTATTCTTAAAGATAGAAAATTATGGTGTATTGATGGAAATAGCATCGAATTTTATCATTTTAGGAATGGTGTTTATGAGAAAATTTTTAAATTTTTATTTTTTAAGAATAAATTTGTATTAAAAGAAGAATATTTTTGTAATCCTGATGTTTATTCTGGAGATATACAGATTTTTGATTATGGTATTTCTTTTTCAATAACAATAATAGGAAAGAGGAAAAATGAATTAATTGAGTATATCTATTATGTGGATAACTATTAACAGTACTTAAATTAGACATAGTGCTAAGTTTTTTAAATTATAGCTGAAAGAAAAGACAGATGTTTCGGATTTTATATTATTATGGGTGTTTTTATGGAAAAAAATAAGTTTATTTTATTTGATAGAGATGGTGTAATTAATATAGAGAAGTCCTATCTTTACAAAATTGAAGATTTTGAATATGAATCGGGTGTCATTGAAGGATTGGAAAAATTGAAGGAATTAGGGTATAGATTTCTGATTATAACAAATCAGGCAGGGATTGCAAGAGGATATTATACAGAAGAGGATTATTTGAAATTGGAAAAATTCATTATGGAAGATTTAAAAAATAAAGGTATAAAAATAGAAAAAACATACTACTGCCCACATCATCCTGAGGGTAAAGGAAATTATAGAATAGAGTGTGAATGCAGAAAGCCGAATACAGGAAATTTTTTAAAGGCGATAGAAGAATTTCAAATTGATGTCAAAAAATCCTTTATGGTTGGAGACAGAATAACAGATTTAATTCCTGCTGAAAAACTAGGGTTTAAAACGGTGCTTGTTAAAACGGGATATGGTATGGAAAATATTTCTAAGCTCTCAGATTATGGGTTGAAATCTTTAGTTGTGGGCAGTATTTCTGAATTTGGAGATTTCCTTAAAGAAAATGGTGCTATGTAGTCTGTCAGTATATGTACATTATTATACGATGTAATAAATAAGATTTTTGAGTAGTTAAAAAAATATATAGATTTAAGTATTATTTTTGCTATTTGGAAAAGTTGCTGTAAACAGTTGAAAATTTTTATAAAAATCTTCTAAATATATTGAAAAAATAAATTTCAAATGATATAATCTTATAATATAACAATGTATTTATTGGAGATAACTTATGGATAAAAATAACATATTTTGCAATTTGATAAATTATAAATGTGAAAGTGGTTTTATAAATATAAAAAAAGTTTTAATGAATTCCAAGGAAGTAAAAAAGGATGATTTGTTTGTAGCAATAAGAGGAGGAAATAAGTTCGCAGGAGAAGCTCTTGAAAAAGGGGCATATGTAATTTATGATGATGAAAATCTTCAAATAGAAGAAAAGTTTAAGAAAAAGGCCTTTCATGTAAAAGACAGTGTAGAATTCTTACAGAAATTTGCAGAAAAGTGGCGTAAAAATCTTAACCTTAAAGTAATAGGAATAACAGGCAGTAATGGGAAGACAACGGTGAAAGATATGATATATCATCTCTTATCCGTAAAATATAAGGGAAAAAAAACTGAAGGGAATTATAACAATCATATAGGATTACCCTTCACTTTGTTGCGTGCTGAAAAAGGTGATGATTTCATAATACTTGAAATGGGGATGAGTGATTTTGGAGAAATAGATCTACTTGGAAAAATTTCTTCACCTGATATAAGTGTAATAACGAATATTGGAGAATCTCATCTAGAATTTCTTAAAACAAAGAAAAATGTATTTAAGGCAAAAACAGAGATAGTACCCCATACAAGAGAAACATTGGTTATAAATGGAGATGATGAATATCTTAAGGATATTGATGAAAGTAATCTGAAGAAAAAAGGATTAAAAACAATAAAGATATTAAATATGGGAAATAATGTAAATGATAAGGAAAATATTGATACTACAGCAGAGCAAAATGACAATTTTTATTATGGAGATATTGATTTTAATGAAATTGAAGCAGGCTTTTCGTTAAAATATTTTGATGAAAACTGTAAAAAATGGATTCAAAAAGCTTATAACACTAATGTATTAGGTGAACATAATATTTTAAATTTAACTATAGCTATTTCAGTTGCAAAACAGATGGCTTTAGAGGATAATGATATAGAAAAAGCTATAAAAGATATAGTTCTGACAAATATGAGATTTCAAATTATCACAAAAGGAAAAACAACATATATAAATGATGCATATAATGCAAGTCCTATGTCTATGAAGAAATCTTTGGAAACATTTTCAAAAATATACAATGATCGGGAAAAAATAGCGGTAATTGGTGACATGCTTGAACTTGGTGAACAGGAAGCAGAATTACATGCTTCAATTTTTGATGTAATAGAAAATACTAATTTAAATAAACTTTATTTATACGGTCCTAGAATGAGGTTCCTGTATGATAGAATAAAAGAAAATTCTGATAATGAAAATATTAAAAATATTGAAACAGAATATTTTGAAAGCAAAGAACTGATAAAAGAAAAACTGGAGCAGATAAAAAGTGAAAAGGTAATACTAATCAAGGCTTCAAGAGGTATGAAACTGGAAGATGTTATTGGATAGGAAAGATATAATAACTGAAAAAATATGAGAAAATAAAGGGAATAGGGTATTTTTAAATTTGTAGGAGTGTGTGCAATGGCTTTATAGCTTTAGGCTGTTAAAATAGTTGTTAAATAAATTATGGAAAGGAGCTGTGTGAAATCACAGAAAATATTTTAGATTGTCACACAAAGTGAGATGTTATATTTATTACAGGCATTATTTATAAATAATTGGAGAGTTTTAAGAATATTTAAATCAATAACAATAAGAGTTTCGATAGCTTTTATAATAGCGTTCATGTTTATGCTTATCTTCGGGAAACCTTTTATTAAATGGCTGAAGAAGAAAAAATATGGAGATACGGCAAGGGAAGAAGGTCCGCAGTCGCATTTCAATAAATCTGGAACGCCTACTATGGGAGGGCTTCTAATAATAGGTGCCATAATTTTTTCTACACTGATAGCAGGGAATTTTACAAATAAATTTATTATTTTTCTGTTTATAATAACAATCTTGTTTACTACAATAGGTTTTTATGATGATTATCTGAAACTTACAAAACATAAAAATGGGCTTTCAGGAAAGAAAAAGATACTGGGACAGCTTATAATTACAGCTCTTACTTTTGCATTTATTTATAAATATGGAATAATAAATAAAACATTGGATTTTTCAATAGTGAATCCTCTTATAAAAGGTTCTTTCATATATATAACACCTGCATTATTCTTTGTATTTATGCTTTTTGTCATAATAGGATCTTCAAATGCGGTAAATCTTACAGACGGACTTGACGGACTTGTAAGCGGACCGATTATAGTAGTAAGTGTGACACTGCTTATAATAACTTATCTGACAGGACATTATGAATATGCAAAGTATCTGAATTTATATCATGTGAGGGAAAGTGCCGAAATTACGGTATATCTTGCTGCAGTTATAGGAGCATTAATTGGGTTTTTATGGTATAACTTTTATCCTGCTCAGGTGTTTATGGGAGATACAGGATCTCTTACATTGGGTGGAATATTGGGAATAATAGTAATATTTTTGAAACAGGAACTGCTGTTACCAATAGCAGGATTCATATTTATTATGGAAGCGCTTTCAGTAATGATACAGGTATGGCATTATAAAACATTTAAGAAAAGAGTGTTCAGAATGGCACCAATACATCATCATTTTGAAATGCTGGGGATACCTGAAACAAAAGTTACTATTAGATTCTGGATAATAACTATTATGATGTGTCTTTTGACATTTGTAATATTGAAATTAAGATAGAAAATATGAGTTTTATAATATAAAAATTTTATTATTCAGATAAGAAAGATAAACAAAGTCATATAATATTCAGATTAGCTTAAATCATAAGAAAAAGACTGTAAAATGAAAAGAGGAAAATAAAAATGGAAAAGGCTATAGTATTCGGTGCAGGACTTAGTGGACAGGGAGCCAAGGAATTATTAGAAAAAAATGGTTATGAAGTATATCTGGTAGATGATAAAAACGGAATATCTTCAAAGGAAGCAATTGAGCTTTTGGATAAGGAAAAAATAGAATTTATTGTAAAAAGTCCTGGTATTTCATGGAAGGTGGAGTTGCTTGTAAAAGCTAAAAACAAAAATATAAAAATAATTTCTGAAATAGATATAGCATATAAATACATGAATAAAAACATAAAGATCATATCTTTTACAGGAACAAATGGAAAAACAACAACAGCCACTAAAATGTATGAACTGCTGGAGTATTCAGGGAAAAAAGTTAAACTTGCAGGAAATGCAGGATATTCCTTTGCAAAGCTTGTAGCTGATGAAGAAGAGCTTGAATATATAGTTCTGGAATTAAGCAGCTACCAGCTTGAAAATAATCCTCAGGTACATTCGTATATTGCTGGAATAATCAACCTTACTCCTGATCACCTTGCAAGATACGATTCTGTTGAAGATTACTACATTACAAAATTCAATATTTTTGCTAGACAGATAGAACAGGATTTTGCACTGATTAATCTGGATGATGAAGTTTTTCAGAAATTATATGATAAAAAAAAATTATGTACAAATGTGAAAGCAGAAAAAGTTTATCTGAGTAAAGAAAAAAGAGGTAATATATTTGTTATGGGTGGAGTCATTTATATAATGAAAGACCTTGAAAAAAAAGCTGAAGAAATTAAAGATGAAGAGCTGCATAAATATGCCGAACCTCTTGTATCTGTTCGGGAACTTTCTTTGAAAGGTAAACATAACCTTGAAAATATGCTGTTTTTAATAGGAGCTGCAAAACTATTGGAAATTCCTAATGAACAGATGGCTGAATTTTTAAAAACAACAAAGGCTCTGGAACATCGTCTTGAAAACTTTTTTATCAGGGAAAATACAGTTTTTATAAATGACTCAAAAGGAACTAATGTTGAGTCAACATTAAAAGCCATAGATTCTTTTGATAATTCGATTATACTAATTTGCGGAGGAGACGATAAGAAAATATCCAATAAGGAACTGGTTGAAAGAATAAAGGAAAGAGTAGATATTGTTTATTTAATAGGGGATAATGCTCCTTTGCTTATAAAAGATATGGAAGAAATAGGATACAGAAATTATAGAGATATGAGAACTTTAGAGAATATACTTGATTATTTCAAAGAAAATATGGATTTTTCTAAGGAACAGACTGTATTGTTTTCCCCTGCAACATCAAGTTTCTGTCAGTTTAAAAATTTTGAACATAGAGGTGAAGTTTTTAAGAATTTAACAGTAAATATTTTAGGATAATAATTGTATAAAGTAGGAGAAAAAATTGAAAAATAGAAAAATATTAGGAACAACTCTTATAATTGTAATAATAATTTTAATGGGTCTGAGTATTGCCATGCTGGCAAGTGTAAGTTATCCAAAAGGAAAGAGGGAGTTTAAGAGCAGCTATTATTTTGTAGTAAGACAGGCTGTATGGTTTGTTATTGGAGGAATTGTTTTTTGGATTACTTCAAATTTTAAATATACATGGTATAAGAAAATAAAGTTACATCTTTACGTATTTGGATTGATTTTACTTGTAGCAGTCCTTTTTTCAAGGGAAGTGAACGGAGCAACAAGATGGTTTTCATTTGCAGGATTTAATATGCAACCATCGGAACTGGCAAAATTAATAATAATAATATATCTGGCAGGGATAATAGATTTCTGTGAAAAAAGAAAAATAAAACCATCAAAATATGCTTTTTTTGCTAGATTAATGGTTCCACTGATGATATATATAATACTTATTATAGCTGAAAGGGCATTTAGCAGTACAGTCCAGATTGCAGCAATAGGCATGGTCATGATATTTGTTTCCGGCGTAAATCTTTTTCATTTTTTTACAACAGTCATTATAGTTGGAGGTGCAGGTATAATAAGTGTATTAAGCACACCTTACAGAATGAAAAGATTTATGGGATTTAAGTCTTCTGAAGCAAGTTATCAGGCAAAACAGTCCCTTATAGCAATTGGAAGCGGGAAATTAATAGGTAAATTTTATGGAAATGGAATGCAAAAATTTTTTTATCTTCCAGAAATCCATACAGATTATATATTTTCAGGATATGCTGAAGAAACAGGATTTATAGGTTCAGTAATTCTTATTTCAATTTATATGATTCTGCTTTCAGTAATTTTAATAACTTTATATAAAAAGAAAGATAAATATGCAAAATATATTCTAATAGGAATATTCATGCTATTTTCCTTACAAATATTAGGAAATATAGCAGTCGTATCAAATACACTGCCTTCAACAGGTATACCTCTGCCTCTTTTAAGTTATGGAGGAAGTACGACAATTGTAACAATGGCTGCATTAGGAATAGTGTATAATATTATAAAATCATTGTATATAGAAGAGGAACAGGAAAAGTTAAGGGAAAAGCAAATAGAATATGAAAATGAGGAAGCTTAAGTTTTAAATATAAAATTACAAAAAAAGAAAGAAATGGAGAAACAGTTATGAAAAAAGTAGTATTTACAACAGGAGGAACAGGAGGGCATATATATCCTGCGTTGTCTATTGCAAAAAAATTAAGGGAAAAAAATACGGACATTTTATTTATAGGAACAAAGCACAGAATGGAAAAGGAACTGATACCGAATGAAAATTTTAAATTTATAGGCCTTGATATACTTCCGCTGAAATCCATAATTTCTTTTTTTAAAATGGCAGGAGCCATATTTAAGACAATAGGAATACTGAAAAAAGAAAAGCCTACAGAAATAATAGGTTTTGGAAATTATATAACGATACCTGTTCTTGTAGCAGCTATAGTATTAAGAATACCTTATTACCTACAGGAACAGAACTGTACAATGGGTCAGGCAAATAAATATTTTTACAGATGGGCTAAAAAGGTATTCATAGCTTTTGAAAATACCTTGGACAGCGTACCTGAAAAGTACAAATCAAAATTTATTGTAACAGGAAATCCGTTAAGGGAAGAATTTTACAATAAAAATAAGAATGAAGAAAGAAAAAAGCTTGAAATAGGAGAAGATGAAAAGGTTATACTTGTAATCGGAGGAAGTTTAGGAGCTAAAAGCATAAATGAAGCAGTTGTAAAAAATTGGGAAAAAATAATTTTGGATGAAAAAATAAAATTATTCTGGGGAACAGGAAAAGATAATTTTGAAGAAGATACATATAGAATGAAAAATTTTGGAAATTCAGTAGTTAAGCCATATTTTAATAATGTTGCCGATATAATGTCAGCATCAGATTTAGTAATATGCAGGGCAGGAGCTTCGACAATTTCTGAACTTATTCAGCTGGAAAAGCCTTCAATACTTATTCCTTATGACTTTGTTGGACAGAAGGAAAATGCTGATGTTCTGGAATATGTGAACGGAGCAAAAATATTTACAAACGAAACTGCAGATAAGGCGGTCGAAGAAGCCCTGACTCTTGTAAAACAAGATGAAATGCTAGAATTTATGAAGGAAAATATAATAAAACTTAAAAAAGGAAATGCATCTGATACAATAATAGAGGAAATGGGATTATAACAATATAAAATAGAGGAAGAGAGGAAAAAATGTTAACGAATGTCAGAAATGTTTATTTCAGTGGGATAAACGGTATAGGAATGAGCGGACTTGCAAAAATTCTTGTAAAAGAAGGGTATAACGTAGCAGGTTCAGATCTTGAAAGAAAAGCCATAACTCAGGAAATGGAAGAAATGGGAATTAAAATATATATAGGTCAGGTAGAAGAAAATGTCAAGGATAAAGGCATAGACCTGTTTGTTTATTCCACTGCAATAAGAGAGACAAATCTAGAATATAGATATGTTGTGGAAAATAATATAAAAAAAATAAAAAGAGGTCAGCTGCTTGCAGAAATAATGAATAAATTTGAAGGGATTGCTGTTGCAGGGACTCACGGAAAAACTACTACAAGTTCAATGATGAGCGTAGCTTTTCTGGAAAAAGATCCTTTTATAGTTGTAGGGGGTATAATACCTGAAATTAACAGCAACAGTAAAATTGGAAATTCAGAATATTTTATCGCTGAAGCAGATGAAAGTGATAATTCATTCCTTTATATAAAGCCTAAGTACTCTGTTGTTACAAATGTGGAACCGGATCATCTTGAACATCATGGAACTTATGAGAATATAAAGAAATCTTTTGAAAAATTTATTGACAGTACTGAAAAACTTGCTATTCTTTGTAAGGACTGTACTGAAATACCTGAACTAAACATAAAGAATAAAAATATAGTATGGTACAGTATAAAAAAAGAAGATACTCACATATTTGCAACTAATATAAGAATGAGTGAAGGACATACAAAATATGAAGTAATTAAAAATGGTAAAAATTTAGGAGAATTTGAACTTTCCATTCCAGGAGAACATAATGTTTCAAATTCACTTCCTGTTATATATCTTGCCCATGAGATGAACTGCAACATGGATACTGTTAAGGAAAGACTGCTTAATTTTAAAGGAGCAAACAGAAGATATCAGGTAATTTATGATGATAAAATGAGAATAATAGATGATTATGCGCATCATCCTACAGAAATAAAAGTAACTATTGATGCGGCACAGAAGACAGAAAAAGGAAAAATAACATTAATTTTTCAGCCACATAGATATAGCAGAACAAAATTTTTCTTTGATGATTTTGCAAATGCCCTTGGAAAAATTGATAATTTAATTTTACTCCCAATTTATGCTGCAAGTGAAGACAACAATTATGGAGTTACTTCAGAATCTCTCGCTGAAAAAATAGGTAAGGGAGCGAGAGTTTGCAATGAGGTGGAAATAGAAGAAATGATAAGAAGCAATAAGGAAACTGATAATACTTATATATTTATGGGAGCAGGAAGTATTTCAAAATTGGCTCATGAAATAATAGACAGATTAAAATAAGGAGATTTTAGTTAAATGAGAGTTCTTAAAAACATTGAAATGAAAGAATATTCCCATATGAAAGTAGGAGGAATAGCCAAGGAATTAATATTTATTCAAGACAGAAAGGAATTTAAGGAGATTTTATCCACAAGAGATAGAGTTTATTTTTTAGGTAATGGAACAAATACTTTAATTGATGATGGAAATTTGGATATAAGTTTTATATCACTTAAAGATTTTCAGAATATAACAGTTGAAGAAAAAACAGATGAGTATGATTTGGTTCGAGTGGAAGCAGGCCTTGATTTGGATGATTTAATAGACTATATGGAAAAAAATGATTATACAGGACTGGAAAATATAGCTGGAATTCCTGGTTCAGTGGGAGGACTTGTAAATATGAATGGAGGTGCATATGGCACTGAAATTTTTGATTGTATTGAAGAAGTTGAAATATGTGATTCTAAAGGAGAAATAAGAAAATTAAAAAAATCAGAACTGACATTTAAGTATAGAACCACAGAAATAAAAGAAAATAAATGGATTGTAATTTCTGCATTATTCAAATTTAAGAAAGGATTTGACAGGGAATGTGCAGAAGATAAGAGAAATCAGAGAGAAACTAAGCATCCTCTTGATTATCCAAATTTGGGAAGCACATTTAAAAATCCTGAAGGAACTTTTGCAGCACAGCTTATATCTGATGCAGGATTGAAGGAATATAGAGTGGGCGACGCACAAGTGGCCTTTAAGCATCCAAATTTCATAATAAATTTAGGGAATGCAAAATTTTCTGATGTAATGTCAGTCATAGAACATGTAAAAAAAGTAGTTTTTGAAAAATTTAATGTCAAACTGGAAACTGAAATAATTATTCTAGAAAAAGCTAAATAAAGAAAAAAAATTTTATAAAAATTAACTATTTTTTTATAAAATAATTGAATAATATTGAAAAAAGGTGTATAATAAAAATAATGTTATGGAGTAAAATATGAAAAAAACTATAAAAATTTTAATTATCTCCAGTTTGTTAATGAGTGGAATTTATTTTGGTAAATGGTTTATTCAGACTGATTATTTTAAAATTCGGGAGATTCCAATCAGCGGAGATAATACACTTATAAAAAGAAGTCTTGTAAATAAACTTGAAAAATTAAAAGGTAAAAATATTGTTTATATAGATACTAAAAAAATAGAAAAATTAATAAAAGAAGATGTCAGAGTAAAAAATGTTACAATTCAGAAAGTATTTCCGAGTAAACTGAAAATTAACATAGAAGAGAGAAAGATTCATGCATATGTAAAAAGAGGAAATGATTTATATTTAGCAGATAGTGATTTGAATTTATTTGGATATATTCAGGAAAAGAACAAAGCTCCAAATCTTCCAATTATAATATATACAGATGATGAATCAATGAAAGACTTGAAAATAATAATATCTAAAATAAAAAATAAAGATTTATATGATATGATAGCTGAAATAAGAAAATCAAATAAAAGTTATGAATTAGTACTTTTAAGTAAAGTAAGAATAATAACTGACACATTAGTAAGTGAAAAGAAATATGATGAAATATATAAATCTTATCAAAAAATAAAAAGTGATAAAACAATTCAATATATAGACATAAGATTTAAATATTTTAATGTAAAATAATTCAGGAGGATAACAGAATGGAGAATTCTATTAACAATACAAATAGTATCGAAGAAAATATACCAGGCATTGCACAATTAAAAGTAGTAGGAATCGGTGGAGCCGGAGGTAATGCAGTAAATGACATGCTGGAAAGTGGAATTACAGGTGTGGATTTTATTGCTATAAATACAGATCTGCAAGATTTAAACAGGTCAAAAACTCAAACAAAAGTATTGTTAGGAAAAGGTACCGGAGCCGGAGCTATTCCTGAAAGAGGGCGTATTGCAGCAAAAGAATCAGAAGAAAAAATAAAAGAAGTGCTGGAAGGTACTGATATGTTGTTTATTACAGCTGGAATGGGTGGAGGAACAGGTACTGGTGCTTCGCCTGTAGTTGCTGAAATAGCTAAAAGTATGGGAATACTTACTGTAGCAGTGGTTACTAAACCTTTTGATTTTGAAGGACCTTTTAAAAGAAAAAATGCTGATGAAGGAGTGGAAAATCTAAAAAAATTTGTAGACACTCTGATTGTTATACCTAATCAGCAGTTATATAAATTACCAAAAATAAATATTTCACTGAAAAATGCTTTCAAGGAAGCAAATAATGTTTTGAGAATAGGAATAAAAGGGATATCAGATCTTATAACAAAACAGGGGTTTGTAAACCTTGACTTTGCTGACGTAAAGACAGTAATGAAAGATTCTGGAATTGCAATGCTTGGATTTGGAGAAGCAAGCGGTGATGGAAGGGCAAAAGCTGCGACAGAACAGGCGCTAAATAGTCCTTTACTTGAAAAATCAATAGAAGGTGCGAGAAAAATATTGTTAAACATAACATCAGGTGAAGATATGGGACTTGATGAAGTAACAGAAGTATCAGAAACAATATACAAAAAGACAGGAAATGCAGAAGCAACTCTTATATGGGGGGCAATTCTTGAAAAAGATGGAAATGAAATAGAAGAAAGCCAAGGAAACTTTGATAAACCTAAAGGATATTTCAGAGTATCTTTAATAGCAACAGATTTTCAGGATGATGAGGTTCCTGTGGAAGAAGTGAAAGTGGAAATGGAATCTGTAGAACACAGTAATGAAAGTTCTTCTAATGAATTAGAAGAATTAAATACGCCTGAAGAAAATAGTCAAAATGACAAAAGACCAGGACAAGGAGAGTATGTTGTACCATCGTTTTTTGAGCAAAATTCAGATTAATTTGTAAATTTATTCTGGATAAATGAATTATTATCTTGATTTTATTCAATTTTTTTGATAAAATAAAAAAACCTGCTCTATTTTAGATAGGGCTAAAAAGCCGAAGGAAAGGAGAAAAAAATGAAAAATTATGAAATCATGTTTATACTTTCTACACAGTTAACTGATGAAGAAAAACAAGCTGGAGTAGCATTAGTTGAAAATACTTTAACTAAAGCTGGAGCTGTAGAAGTTAAGACAGAAATCTGGGGAGACAGAAAACTGGCTTATCCTATCAAGAAAAAAGAAAATGGATATTATGTTCTGACTTTATTTCAAATTGATGGGACTAGAATACCTGAAGTAGAAGCTAAATTAAACATTACAGAATCAATATTAAAATACATGATAGTAAAAAATGACTAATCATGATTAAATGGGGGTTACAATTTAATTTATAATAAATTGAAAAATCGAGGGGGATAAAAATTATGAATCATGTTACATTAATGGGAAGATTAACAAGAGATCCTGAACTGAAGTATTCACAGTCAGGAAAAGCTTTCAGTAAGTTTACTGTGGCTGTAACTAGAGAATTTAACAGAGAAGAAGCAGATTTTATTAATTGTACTGCCTGGGGAAAAACAGCTGAGACAATAGCTGAATATTTAAGAAAAGGTAGAAGAATTGCTCTTCAAGGAAGAATAAGCGTTAGCAGTTATGAACAAAATGGAGAGACAAAATGGTCAACAGAAGTAATTGTTGACAAATTCGAGTTTGTAGATACCGCAAATTCTACTGGAGGACAAAGTTCTTATACACAGCCAAAAAAATCTGAAAACTCATTTACAAATAATAATGATAATGATGAAATAATGGATGATGATGATTTTCCATTTTAATCAGAAATAAACAGGAGGTGACAACGGTATGAAACCGGCTACTGAATTTAAAAGAAGAAAAAGAAGACCAAAAGTAAAATTTAAAGTAGAAGATATAAATTATAAAAATGTAGATTTATTGAAAAATTTTATGAATGATAAAGGTAAGATTTCACCAGCAAGAGTTACAGGTCTGGAAGCTAAAATTCAAAGAAAAATAGCAAAAGCTATAAAAAGATCTAGACAAATAGCTTTAATGCCTTATACAAGAATAGAAAAATAAAATTTTAAGGACTATTGAAAGAATAAAAAGGTTTACTTTTAATAGTCTTTTTAATATATAAAAACAAAATTTATTTGGATTTTATAAAATTTATATGTTTTATAATTGAGCTACACTAATTTTATTATAATGTTTTTTTATAATTATTTATAAGAAAATCATATGAAAAGTAACCTATTTTTTGTTTTAATATATATAAGTACATGACAATAAAAATAATTAAATGGATAGGTGATAAAATGAAAAATAGAAAAAAGAGAATTATAATGTTTTTTCTAATTTTGATTTTTCTTTCATGTGGAAAAAAAGAAAATATAAAAGATAAAGCAGAAAATAAAAATAATGCAGAACAGATTGAAGATCAGCTTGTTACTTTTAAAGATGAATCAATAGAAAAAGTAATAAATGATTTTGAAGTGAGTTCCAAAAGAAACAAGATTGAAATAAATAAATTTGAAAAGTTAAAATATGAAAATCAAAACTTTTATAAAGCAGAAATTATGACAAAGGAAGACAGTAACTATACAATCTCTTCTCATGGAATAGATATAAAAGGTCTTGTATTAAAAGTTGGGACAGTAAGCAATTCGGATTTAGGAATAATTGAAGATATGGTTGTAAATTTAATAGAAGTATCAGATAAAAGAATAATGGAAGATGAAGCGAGGATATTATATGCTCAGCTTTTATCAGATATAAAAGATGATAAACTTTCAAATTCAATAAAATATAAAAATGGGATTACATATGCGATTCAGGTAGAAAGAACAGGTGTACTTATATTTTCTGCACAGTAATGTAATCAGAAAGAAAGGAAAGAATATGAATTTAGAGGCATTATTAGGGTTATTGCAAGGTCAGGATCTTGGAAATCTTGCATCACAGGTAGGGGGAAATGAAGGAGAGGTAAAAAATGGAGTAATGGCTGCATTACCGGCAATGCTGGCTGCATTGGGTAAAAATGCAGGTACTGAAAAAGGTGCAGAAGAATTGAATAATGCACTGGAAAAGAAGCATGATGGTTCCATTCTTGATAATTTATCAGGATATCTAAGCAATCCTGATTTAAAAGATGGGGCAGGGATATTAAACCACCTGTTTGGAAATCAGACATCAAATGTTGCAAATGCAGTTTCCCAGTCGAGCGGGCTTGATACAAATGGAAGCATGAAAATGTTACAGATGCTTGCACCAATTCTTATGGGTATGCTGGGACAGCAAAAAAAGCAAAATAATTTGGACGCAAAGGGATTAGGAAACCTTACTTCTATGCTTGCATCAAATTTTGGCTCAGAAGCAGGAGCTTCAGGAATTATGGAAGCAGTTACTAATCTTCTGGATGCAAATAAAGATGGAAATGTAATGGATGATATAATGGGAATGGTCGGAAAATTCTTTGGTGGAAATAAATAGATAAGTAAAATGGGAATACTTTAAAGCTTAAAAAATAAGAGTAGTCTCATTTTTTATTTAACAGCTTATTTGGAAAAAATAAATTAAAAATTGAAAAATAATATAAAAATATTATATAATAACTTTGCGAAGATAAAAACATAAGGGGAGATAGAATACGAAAGGACATCAAAATGGACGGTCAGGAAAATGAGCAAAATGAAAAAAGTGCCAAGATAAGGCTTATGGCGGCTATGTTTATTTTTGGGACAATTGGAATATTTGTAAGAAATATTCCGCTGCCATCAAGTATAATAGCACTTGCAAGAGGAATTATAGGAACATTGTTTCTAATAATTTTTACTAGAATTAAAAAAATAAGAATTTCATATGAAGAGATAAAAAATAATCTGGTAATTTTATGCTTGTCTGGAATGCTTATTGGGATACACTGGATTTTTTTGTTTGAAGCATATCATCATACAACTGTTGCAGTAGCAACTTTATGCTATTATCTGGCACCTGTTTTTGTTATAATTGCCTCGCCTTTTGTGCTGAAGGAAAAGTTGTCTTTGAAACAGGGTGTATGTGTAGCAGTAGCTCTTGTAGGAATGATTTTTGTATCTGGAATTTTTAAAAGAGGAAGTATGGGAAATTTTCAGATAACAGGAGTATTGTTTGGATTAGGGGCAGCTGTAATATATGCGACAGTTATTATTCTAAATAAACACTTGAAACAGATATCTTCCTATGCGATGACAATTATGCAGCTTGGAATCGCTGTAGCAGTATTAACACCATATACGTTGCTGACTCAGAATATGAGGGAACTGGCTTTCAGTTTTATGACAATTATATTGCTTGGAGTTGTGGGAATTGTAAATACGGGGATAACATATGGGCTTTATTTTTCAGGAATAAAGGAACTGAAAGCACATACAATAGCTATTTTCAGTTATATAGATCCAATAGTTGCCATTTTTCTTTCAATAATAATTCTAAGGGAAAAACCTGATATATTTACAATTATCGGAGGAGCCCTTATTCTTGGTTCAACTCTGGCAAGTGAACTTTCATCGCATGGAAAATAAAGAGGAGTAGAAGGATCACTAATAAAAAAGGTTTCAATAAATTAAATATAAATAAAAAACTGAAGGGAGAAAATGTATCATGAAACTTTATATTAAACAGAAGGTATTTTCAATTAAGGATAAATTCACAATAAAGGATGAAGAAGGAAATGACAAGTATTTTGTCGAAGGGAAAATACTGTCACTAGGTAAAAAATTTCATGTTTATAATATGGAGAAAGAGGAAGTTGCATATATAGAACAGAAACTTATGAATTTACTGCCTAAATTTTTTGTATATGTGGGAGGAGAAAAGATTGCTGAAATTCATAAGAAATTCAGTTTTTTAAAACCAAAATATGAAATAGTAGGGAAAAACTGGGTAACAAACGGAGACATGTGGGCTCACGAATATAATATAACAGATATTGATAGAGGAGACCAAATCGCAAATATAAAAAAAGAATGGATGACATGGGGTGACTCATATATGCTTGACATAGAAGATGAAAAGAATGAAATATCCATAATGGCAATAATTCTTGCAATTGATGCTGTCATGGCACCCAAAAACTAGAGGAGAAAAAATGAGTTTAGTACAATTTAATAAAGTATATAAACAGTTTGCAGGAGATTTTATACTGAAGGATATAAGTTTTTCCATAGAAGAAAAAGATAAAATAGGCCTTGTCGGACTTAATGGTGTCGGCAAGTCTACTATTATAAGAATGCTGCTTGGGAAAGAAAGGGTTGATGGAGCTGAAAATAATCCAAATGAAATAGGAGAGATAATAAAAAATCCATCAATGAGAATAGGATATTTATCCCAGAACCATGAATTTTCAGACGAAAAAAATACAATATATGAGGAAATGATGTCTGTTTTTTCTGAAGAAAGGGAAATATGGAATAATTTACAGAAGGTAAATATGCTTCTGGGAATGGCAGAAGGAGAAGAACTTGAAAAGCTCATAAATCGTTCTGCTGAGCTGTCCTCTCTTTATGAAGCGAAAAACGGTTATGAAATAGAGTATAAAATAAAACAGATACTTACAGGACTTGAGCTGACAGATGAATATTATAATCTGTATCTGAAAGATTTGAGTGGTGGAGAACGTACAAGGGTATCACTGGCAAAACTTCTTTTAATTGAACCTGACCTGCTCATACTTGATGAACCTACAAACCATCTGGATTTGATATCAATTGAATGGCTTGAAGATTATCTGAAAAGATACAATAAGGCATTTTTTCTTGTTTCGCATGATAGAATTTTTCTTGATAATGTCTGTAACAAGATATATGAGATAGAAAACAGGAAACTGTATAAATATGACGGAAATTTTTCTTCATTTATACTGCAGAAGGAAATGATTTTAAAAGGTGAAATAAAAAGATATGAAAAAGAGCAGGAAAAAATCAGAAAAATGGAAGAATATATAGACAGATTCCGTGCAGGTATAAAAGCAAGACAGGCAAAAGGAAGACAGAAAATACTTGACAGGATTGAAAGAATGGATGACCCTGTTTTCAATCCTCATAGAATGAAACTGAAGTTTGAGACAGACGGTATTAGCGGAGATAATGTACTTAAGGTAAAAAATATTAAAAAGACTTTTGGAAATAAGAAAGTTCTGAATAATATAAGCTTTAACCTTTACAAGGGAGAAAGAGTAGGAATAATAGGGAAAAATGGTATCGGAAAGTCCACGCTTCTTAAGATAATTGCAGGAAAGCTTGAAAAGGATGCAGGAGAAGTTGAGTTTGGCTCAAGAGTAAAAATGGGATATTATGATCAGGATCATCAGGATCTGACAGGTGTGAACAATATACTGCAGGAAATAAATGTATCCCTTAACCTGACTGAAGAATATCTGCGAAGCCTTGCAGGTGGATTTCTCTTTTCAGGAGAAGATGTCTTAAAGAAAATTGAAAAATTAAGCGGTGGAGAGAAAGTCAGGGTCTCTTTTCTGAAACTTTATATGAAAAAGGCAAATTTCCTTCTGCTTGATGAGCCCACAAACCATCTTGATATTTATTCCATAGAAGTACTTGAAGATGCCCTTGAAAATTTTGATGGAACAATGCTTGTAGTTTCCCATAACAGACATTTTCTGGACAGCATATGTAATACTATTTATTATCTTGATGAAAATGGACTTACAAAATTTAAAGGAAATTATGAAGATTACAAGGAAAGTCTCAAAAATGCCAAATCTTCCTCTCGGACAGCTGAGAACCTTGAAATAAAAGAGGAACGAAAGCTCTCCTATCAGGAGCAGAAGGAGCTGAATAAAAAGATTTCTAAATTGAAAAGAGATATATTGAAATTGGAAGATGAGATGGAAAAAATTACATTGAAAAGGGAAGAGCTGAACAAGGAGTATGAAGATGCAGGAAAGCGTAATGACCTTGGGAAATTAATGGAGATACAGGAACAGTTTGACAGTCTTGAACAGGAAGAAATGTCAAAAATGGAAGAATGGGATGAAAAATCAGAAGAATTAGAAAAGCATCAATAGCTGGAAAGTAAACTGTAAAAAATAATTTTTGATTCAGTAATAAAATTCTGAAATATAGGAATAAAATCAAAGAAAGGAGATGAACTATCTTAAAGCATTTTTGAGTTAGTTCTGAAAATTTGAAATTATGAAAAAAGAAAAGGATTATATTGAGAGTGAAAAAAACAGGGAAGAAAAACTTACATCAGATGAAAAAGTTGAGAAAATTGTAAATTGTGTAGATATATCTGATAATGAAAAAGTATTTATTAAATACAGTACAGTCACTTATAAAAATTTATTGAAATGGCTTGTTATAGGATTAGTAGCTTTGGCATTAGCCCAGTTAATTAAATGGTTCATATTTGTGACATTGTTTGCAGGATATTATTGTTTCTCCATACTGATGACAATATTATTTAACGGGATAAAAACTTTGGAATTAAAGGAAAATTCCTTTTTATACAGTTCTGAAAAGGAAGATATAGACTATAAACCACTGGAATATTTTATAATAACTACACATTCAGGTGATTTCCTTGCTTATAGAAATAACAGAGATTATTGGAGAACAATACCTTCTATAGCATTTCCAGATAAAACTATACATGATCTTCTGAAAAATTATTTGTTAGAAAAAATTCCAGCTTCACAAAGTATTATAAATTCTGGTGGAGAAGAAATTTTTCATGTGAGGGATGAAGAAGATATAAAAAAAGATTATAGAAAAAGAGATTTTTTTGGAAAAAGAAGAGACAGAGTTTTTCGTGCAATGAGGGATAAAGTTGTTCCGCTTAACAGGCTTCAGGAGGAAGCAAGAAAAGCATATGAAGAAAATAGTAATAAATTGATAATAAAAAAGGAAGGATTAGTAATAAAAGGAGAAATATATCCATGGGAAAGATTAAAACCAATTAAATTGGCAAAATCATTTGGAGGGCTTGTAGAGATAAAAACATTGCAGGATGAAACAGTTTTTTCATCAAGAACAACTGCAATAACAAGGGTACCATTATTTGAAGCCTTGTATAATTGGATGATTAAAGAAAGAAAATCAAATATATTTTAGAAGGTAAACATAGGAAAAGACAATTTGGTAATTATTTAAACTATTCTTAACAAAGAGCCAAAATAAAAATAGTTGTAAAATAAAAACAGTCAAGCAAAGAATTCTAAATGAAATCTTGTTTGACTGTATTTTTATTTATTTAATCTCTTATTTTGCTGCTTGTAAATTTTTAGCCTGTGGAGTTTTTTGTAGACGATGCTTGTAACTAAATAATAATACTGTACAGATAGCAGTAACTATACTTGCAATTACTACACCGTAAAATTCAATAGTTTGAACAGGAACATCCTTGAAAAATCTTACAAATCCTTCCGGAGCGATTACAATGTAAGTTGTAACAACCATTGTCATAAATATGGAAGGAATTAATGCGAATACAAATGGTTTTCCTTTTTTAACAAGCCATACTGTAGCAGTCCATAATGAAACTGCTGCTAAAGTTTGATTTGCCCATGCGAAGTATCTCCAGATAATGTTAAAATCAATAGTTGTTAAATAAATACCGATAGCAAATAAAGGTATTGCTATTAAAAATCTATTTTTTATTGGAGCCTGTTTAATTTTAAAAATGTCGGCAATAATTAATCTTGAACCTCTAAAAGCAGTATCTCCTGAAGTAATAGGACAGGCAACAACACCAAGTACAGCTAGAAATGCTCCAAAAGCACCAAGTAACTGAACAGACGCTTTATTTACAACAACTGCAGGTGATCCGGCAGCAGCTAATTCTTTTATTCCGCCAAATACAGTCATCGCAGCCGCAGCCCATATTAATGCAACAACACCTTCAGCAATCATGGCACCATAGAATACTCTTCTTCCTTCAGTTTCATTTTTTATACAACGAGCAACCATTGGAGATTGAGTAGCGTGGAAACCACTTACTGCACCACATGCTATTGAAATAAACAGGTAAGGAAAAATGGAAATACCTTTAGGATGCAAATTTCCTTTAAAAATTTCAGTAACTTCAGGAATTACGAAAGCCCCTGTAAATTGACCGTAAACTAACATAGTTCCGATACCAACTGCCATAAATAGTAATGCAAAACCGAAAATAGGATAGATTTTAGCAATAATTTTATCAAGTGGAAGAACTGTTGCTAAAATATAATAAATAATTATGATAATTGTAAAAGTCATAGCACTTACACCTGGAATTAAATTATGAAGAATGTCAGCAGGTGATTTTATAAACACAACTCCAACAAGTAATAATAGAACGATTGAGAAAACCCTCATAACTTGCTGCATTACAACACCTAAATTTTTTCCAACAATTTCCCCGATACTGCTTCCTTTATCCCTAAGAGAAAGCATACCAATTAAGTAGTCATGAACTGCTCCTCCAAAAATACATCCGAATACAATCCATAAGAAGGCAGCCGGTCCCCACAAAGCCCCTGCAATAGCTCCAAAAATTGGTCCTGTTCCTGCAATGTTAAGAAATTGAATCAGGAATGCTTTTGGTGTACTAACTTCCACATAATCCACACCATCGTAACATTCTACCGCAGGTGTAGTTCTGTCTGGTTCAATTCCAAATACTTTTTCTACGAATTTTCCATAAATTACGTAGCCTAAAATAAGAGCGATAATCGCTAAAATAAAAGAAATCATAAAAAACCTCCAAAAATTTTAAATAATAATTTTTATTTACTGTGTAAAAATTTTAAAACACATTTTACTATACTAATATAATAACTTGATTTTGAAAAAAGGCAAGTATATTTTTTAAAAATTTTAATAAAAAATATAATTGTTAATCATGTAACTATATGATAAACTTGAAAATAAAGAAGAAATTTGAGTAGAAAAATAAAATAAAATTTATATTTTCAAAACTAGAAAGGAATGTATTGAGATGAAAAAGAAATTATTAATTTTATTAGTACTTTTAGGTATTATAAATATTTTAGAAGCTGGATCGAATAAGAAAAAGGACTGTTACATACCTAAAGGAGAACTTACATGTGTAACAGATCTCTCTACAGAAGAAGGTATAAAAAAGGCTATGGAAATGGAAACAAGAAAGGATGAAGTGTATAAAGCAGCAAATATCTATTTTGAGAAAGGTCGTTTTGGTAACGAACAAGTAGGATTTATAGCTTATCCAAAAGGAAACTGGGCTCTTTTTTATGATCCTGATGCTCCAATTTCGGCATTTCAAATAGCAAGGGGAACAGACATCTATACACTTGATGCCCTTATAATAGAAAGAAAACAAAGAAAGACTGACTCACAGATTGCGGCAGAAATTATTAATAATTTATACATTGGATATAAAGAAGCAGGACATACTGAATCCGGTCTTGTAAGAAAAAGTGTTGTAATAAATGGATACAAAGGGGAACAGCTTACAGTTAAAAATATTTCAGGCAAATCTCTTGTAATAAATGTAGTAGTTTCTGGAAATAAAATATATTTCATTTCTGTTGAAGGAGTTCCTTCACATATAGGTGAAATGATGAAATGGGTAATTAATTCATGGAATCCTGACAAATAGTATTCGATATATTTTGTTTATCATAAGATATAAAATATATATAAAAAATATAACTCTATTTTTTGATAAATATTACAAAGCCCTTGACATAAGGGCTTAAATATTATAAAATAGACAAGTTATAACTCATAAACTAAGTGCAGAAAAATATGTAACATTGTTACATATTTTTTAGAGTGAATTTAGAGTAAGCCGCTATATCTGAAATAGATATGCAGTGTATCTGGATTCAAGATACAGGCTGAAGCAAATGAGCTTTTTAAAAGTTTTAGTTTATAAAAAATAACACAGAAAATCATAATTTGAAAAATTGGAAGGAGGAAACATGCCTACTATTAATCAGTTAGTAAGATTTGGTAGAAGCACATCTGAAAAAAAGAAAAAATCACCTGCATTGAAAGGTAACCCACAAAAAAGAGGAGTATGTGTAAGAGTATACACTACTACACCTAAAAAACCAAACTCAGCCTTAAGAAAGGTAGCAAGGGTTAAATTAGTAAACGGAATTGAAGTTACAGCTTACATTCCTGGAATCGGGCACAACTTACAGGAACATAGTATAGTTCTTATAAGAGGAGGAAGAACAAAAGATTTGCCTGGGGTTAGATATAAAATAATCAGAGGAGCTTTAGATACAGCTGGAGTTGTTAACAGAAAACAGGCTAGATCAAGATATGGAACTAAAAAACCTGCGGCAGCAAGTGCAAACTAAAATTTTTAAAAAGTAAGGAGGACAAATAGTGTCAAGAAGAAGAAAAGCAGAGAAAAGAGATGTTTTACCTGATTCTCAATATAATGATAAAGTAGTAACTAAATTCATAAATGGATTAATGAAAGATGGAAAGAAATCAATAGCTGAAAATATTTTCTATACAGCATTGAACCAAATTAAAGAAGAAACTCAGGAAGAAGGAATTGAAGTTTTCAGAAGAGCAATGGAAAATGTAAGACCTCAACTTGAAGTTAGATCAAGAAGAATCGGAGGGGCTACTTACCAAGTACCGGTTGAAGTTAGAAAAGAAAGACAACAGGCGCTGGCTATAAGATGGCTTGTAAGATACACAAGAGAAAGAAAAGAATATGGAATGATAAACAAATTGAAAAAAGAATTGATTGCTGCGGCAAACAACGAAGGTGGATCAGTTAAGAAAAAAGACGATACATATAAAATGGCAGAAGCTAACAGAGCGTTTGCACATTACAAATGGTAATTTATTAACATTGACAGTAAGTTTTTGAGTTAAGAAGGAGGAAAAAAAGGAATGTCAAGAAAAGTTGCTTTGAAAGATACTAGAAACATCGGTATCATGGCACATATAGATGCTGGAAAAACAACAACTACTGAAAGAATACTATTCTATACAGGAGTAAATCATAAAATCGGAGAGGTTCACGAAGGAGCCGCTACGATGGATTATATGGAACAGGAACAGGAAAGAGGAATTACTATTACATCTGCAGCAACAACTGCATTTTGGAATGGTAATAGAATAAATATAATAGATACACCAGGGCACGTTGACTTTACAGTTGAAGTTGAAAGATCGTTAAGAGTACTGGACGGAGCAGTTGCTGTGTTCTCAGCAGTTGATGGAGTTCAGCCACAATCTGAAACTGTTTGGAGACAAGCTGATAAGTATGGAGTGCCAAGACTTATCTTTGTAAATAAGATGGATAAGATGGGAGCAGATTTCTTTATGTCTATTGAATCTGTAGCGCAGAGACTTTCAAATAAAGCAATTCCTATCCAACTTCCTATTGGAAAGGCTGATACCTTTGAGGGAGTGATTGATTTGATTACCATGAAGGCTTATCACTTTGAGGGAGAGAAGGGAGTTGATATAGTTGAGTGAGAAATCCCAGCTAATATGCAGGCTCAAGCAGAAGAATATAGAGAAGCTATGATTGATGCAATCTCTATGTTTGATGATGAATTGGCTGAAAAGTTCCTTGGAGGAGAAGAAATTTCAAATGAATTGATCAAAAAGGCGATTAGAAAGGGAGTAGTTTCAAATGAACTTTATCCAATGCTTTGTGGAACAGCTCTTGGAAATAAGGGAGTTCAGTTGGTTCTTAACGCGGTAATTGATTTCTTACCATCTCCACTTGATAGAGGTGAGATCGTAGGTCATAACCCTGATAAAGAAGATGAAACAGTAGTTAGAAAAGCTGATCTTAATGAACCTGTTTCAGCTATTGCTTTCAAGATCATGACTGATCCTTTCGTTGGTACTTTGACTTTCGTGAGAGTATATTCTGGAGTTATCAAGTCTGGAGATACTTTGCTTAACTCAGTAACTGAGAAGAAAGAAAGAGTTGGAAGACTTTTGCTTATGCACGCAAATAAGAGAGAAGAAATTTCAGAGATTTCTGCTGGAAATATCTGTGCTTTCCTTGGTCTTAAGGAAACTCAGACAGGACATACTCTTTGTGATCCTGCAAAACCAATCGTTCTTGAAAAAATGGAATTCCCTGATCCAGTGATTCAAATTGCTATTGAACCAAAGTCAAAGGCTGATCAAGAAAAGCTTGGACTTGCGCTTTCAAAGCTTATGCAAGAAGATCCATCTTTCAAGGCATATTCTGATGAAGAAAGTGGACAAACTATTATTGGGGGTATGGGAGAACTTCATCTTGATGTGATCGTAGATAGACTTAGAAGAGAGCATAAAGTAGAGGTAAACACTGGTAAACCACAAGTAGCATACAGAGAAACAATTTTTGATACTGCTTCAGCAAGAGGAATCTTCAAAAAGCAGACTGGAGGTAGAGGTCAATTTGGAGATGTTGAGCTTAGACTTGAAAAGCTTCCTGAAGATAAAAACTATGAATTCGTATCTGAAATTAAGGGAGGTGTGATCCCTAACGAATTTATCCCTGCGATTGATAAGGGAGCGAAAGAAACTATGGCACAAGGTATCCTTGCTGGATTCCCAATCATCAATATTAAGGTAGTTCCATTCTTTGGTTCTTATCATGATGTGGATTCTTCAGAAGTAGCGTTTAAGGTGGCAACTTATAAGGCATTTAAGGAGGCGTTTATGAAGGCATCACCTGCGATCCTTGAACCAATCATGTCTGTAGAAATCGTAACTCCAGAAGAATATGTTGGAACTGTGATGGGAGATCTTTCATCTAGAAGAGGAATTATTCTTGGACAAACTCCAAGAGGAAATGCTACTGCTATTGCTGCAAAGGTTCCACTTTCTGAGATGTTTGGATATGCGACTGACTTGAGATCTAATACTCAAGGTAGAGCTGCCTTCTCTATGGAATTCTCAAACTATGAAAAGGTTCCTGCGATGATCGAAAAGAAGATTATTGAAGAAAGAGCTGGAAAAGTTAAGAAAATGGATGAAGAATAGAATCCAAAAAAATCAGATTTTGCTCTTTGAATATAAGAAAAGGTCTCATCGTTATGATGAGGCTTTTCCTATTTTGATTTTTTTCACTAAGTCTTCTAAAGATTATTTCTCTTTACTGTTAAGTAATAATGCGCTGAAGTAGAAAAAATAAAAAATAACAAAAAAGTCTGAAGCTTTCTTCAGATTTTTTTTGTTTTTCTAGTTAAAGAACTACTTAGTCAATACCTGCTGAGATTGCATGTGAGCTGAGAATGCTTCAGCTTCTGCAATAGTCTGGTCAGCTTGTGCACTTCCAAGAAGAAATGTAAGTGTTGCGGCATAAACTACTACACCAAAAAAAGCGATGTCTCTAATCAACTTTTCCTTCTTTGATCTTTCTGATTCTGGTTTGTGAATCAAGTTCTTTACTGTTTTTTTCATTGTGTTTATTTTGAAAAGATATAAATGTGTTAATATTATATCACTTTTTTTGAAAATGTCAAAAAAACAGATTTTTTTTATTGTATGAGAAAGAGACTTGACACTAACGGCTTTTTCTCTTGATTTTCTCAATAAGAAATATACACTCTTGCTAGAGTACCCTTTATTTCCCAGCAAGAAAAACAATGGACACATCTGCAATATTTCAAGAAAACGTTTTGGCTCAGCAAAATCAAAAGTTGCATGCTCAGACGCTTTTAATGATTGAAAAGCTTAGAAAACAGAGAGAGGAGTCTGGATATATTCCGTATTCTGAATATGCTTTGGTGAAGCTCTTTAATGCTTTTTTTGAGATTCTCTCACCTTTAGATGAGAGTATTCAGTCTTTGAGTGATTTAGAGTTTGATTTTGTGGATAAGTCTAAATTTGATGCGGATATTTGTGTGAGAATACCAAGTTTGCTCAGAAAATATAAGGGATGAGAATATGTTTCTGTAGTCATTCCAAAAATCAAAAATCTGATTTCTGAATCTTTTTTATCTCAGAAGGGGATTATCTCTAAGATTGAAACTGTTGGGATTTATGTTAATATTTCGTTTTCTGATAGTTTTCTTTTTGATTCTTTAGGAGATATTTTTGTGAAAAAATCACAGTTCTGAGAGAGTGATGTGCATAGGGGAGAAGATGTTGTTGTAGATTATTCCTCTCCAAATGTGGCAAAACATCTTCATGCTGGGCATATTAGATCGACAATTATCGGTCAAGTCCTTGCTAATCTTTATAGTGCTACTGGATATACAACACATAGGGTAAATCATATCAATGATCGAGGAGGGTTCTGATTTTTGATAGAGGGATATGAGAGATGGGCAGATCTTTTGACAGCGTATGAGAATAAGAATGATTTGCTTTTCGCGATTTATACGATGTATAGGCAGGGGGAGAAATTAGCTAAATCTGAATCAGAATTTTTATCTCTTTCAACTGAACAGCTCCAAGAGTTCAAAAAATTCTACGGAGATTTTGGAAACTATCAGGAATTTGTAGCACATTTTAATGATTTCATCACAGCATCAAAGGAGAGATTTTCGCTGCTCGAAAAAGGAAACCCAAAGGAAACTTTGCTTTGGCAGGATATGGTGAAGTGGAGCTTGGCTGATTTTTGAGAGTTCTATGATTTGCTAGATATTCATCATGATTATGTGCTTTGAGAGAGCTTTTATGCTGAGATGGGGCTGAACTTAGTGATGAGTCTCTATGAACAGTGAGTTGTAAAGCTCTATTCTGAGCAAGTAGCTCAGCAAGATATTGCACAGCTTGAGAAAGCATTTGCGGATTGAGCGATCACAGACAAGATCTATGAAGCTTCGATCTCTGAGATTAAGAGAGATATTGGTGCATATGTAATTGATTTTTGAAATTTTGAGAGGCTTGTTGTACTCAAGTGAGATAAAAGCTCAATCTATGCAACTAGAGATCTTGGGGCGCTTAAGTATAGAGTTGAGAACTATGCTCCAAGGAAAGTAATCTATGAAGTTGGTCAAGAACAGGAGGATCACTTTATGAATCTTTTTAAAGCTGCAAAAAAACTCTGAATAGATGATGTGGATTTCAGATTTGTTTATCATGGTTTTTATGTAGATAGTGTCTCAAAAAAGAAACTCTCAAGTAGAGATGGTGCATCAAATGTGAAAAAACTGATCACTGAGGCAATCACTTATTTTGAGAAAAAATATGAAGATAGTCAGTTTTCTCCTGATGAGATTAAATCTATTGCTCGTAAGCTTGCGATAGGATCTATTATCCTCAATGATATTAAGCAAGACAAGAAAAATCCAGTTGCGATCAGCAGTGATATTCAGGAAGCATGTAGAACTTTTGAGGAATCGGGAGGGGCTTATATTCTTTATTCGATCGCTAGGGCAAAGAGTATCCTTGCTAAAGTCCCGGATTGAGAGAAGCCAACTTTTGAAGGGGGACATGCTGAATCTTTGACGAACCTTGAAAAAGATTTGATTTTGTGAATGGATAGATATCCAATGATCATTCTTCAGGCAGAAGAAACTGACAATCCAGCTTTGCTTGTTGAATGGGCGTTGATGATGTGTAGACTCTACAATAGCTATTATAGTGTGCAGAGAGTGATTACTGAGGAGTGAATTCAGAAACAAGCTTACTTTATTACCAAGGCATTTGCTCAAGTCTTGGAAAATGCTATGAATCTCTGCCATATTAAGACTCCAGAGAGAGTCTAATCAGTATTTTAATACTAGATTGGGGAATTTTATTTTTTAGGTTGTAATGTTAAAAGGAAGAAAAATCTGGATTCTGATTTTTGGTTTGTTTTTGCTTGATCAATTGACAAAGGTGCTCTTTTATGATTATAAAATTGGGCAAGAACTTTGGATTTTAGAGCCAGTTTTTAATACAGGAATCTCTCGAGGCTTAAAGCTTAATGTTTGGATTATTTTGATAGTGAGTGCCTTGGGACTTGGACTATTTGTGTATCTCTGGAGAAAAAAATATATTTCGTCACCTATTTTTGTCTTCATGCTTGCTTGAACGGTTTGAAATCTAAGTGATAGATTGATATTGTGAGGCGTTAGAGATTTTGTTTCTCTTGGAAGTTTCCCGGTTTTTAATGTGGCTGATTGTTTTTTGACGGTTGCTGTGATAATTTTGCTACGAAATGAGTTTTTCCCTTGCAATTGAAACAAAAAACCTTATCTTCAAGGTAAGTAGATTACTTTTTTATTCATTACTACTACTATTATGCAATACACAGGATTTGTAAAATTTATCGGTCCTAGAGAGACTATCGGAGAAGGTGTTGAAAAACAGACTGTTGTTCTAGAAGAAAACACTGATAGAGAATTCAAGGGTTCTATCGCCTCACA
>ERZ773056.210-NODE-210-length-29727-cov-5.337995_pt1 | contig 29727 bp, 27 predicted proteins | sample MGYA00580857_ERZ773056 | MGnify/ENA primary metagenome ERZ773056 (study PRJEB29015, sample SAMEA2737996) | human oral metagenome | biome: human oral; feature: human-associated habitat; material: dental | place: China | collected 2114 ... | reverse complement strand
AATAAACTCTAAATCCTTAATAAATTTATTTTTTATATAACTTTTTCATCACTAACCATTAAACTTGCAACACCATTTAAGTCTAATCCAGCAAAAATTTCTTCCTCATTTTTAGCATTTTTTAACTTATAATATGCTGCCTCTGCTATCATAGCTGCATTATCTGTACATAGTTTCATACTTGGGTATATAACTTTAATTCCTTTTTCAGCTGCTTTTTCTGTAAGTTGACTTCTTAAAAGTGAATTAGCTGCAACACCACCTGCAAGCATAATAGTTTTTACATTTTTTTCAACTGCAGCATCTAAAGTTTTATCACATAAAATATCTACAACAGTTCCTAAAAAAGAAGCTGCTAAATCTTCTTTTTTATATTCTTGATTTTTCATTTTCATATTATTATCAAAATTTATAATAGCTGTTTTAATTCCTGAAAAACTAAAATCAAATCTTGAAACTTTTGGTTTAGTAATTTTTAAAAAGTTTCTATCTCCCTTATAGTACATCTTATCTATTACAGGTCCACCTGGATATCCAAGTCCTAGAACTCTTGCAACCTTATCACAACTTTCACCAACTGCATCATCTAAAGTTTCTCCAATATTAATAAAATTATGATTTTCATCAATATATATAATATTAGTGTGTCCACCAGATACAACAAGAGAAATACAAGGTAACTCTACATCATGTTCTAAGAAATTTGCATACATATGTCCCTTGATATGATGAACTGGAATAATAGGAATATTTTTTGCATAAGATAAACCTTTTGCAAATGAAATTCCCACAAGTAAAGCTCCAATAAGTCCTGGGGCATAAGTTACTGCAATATAGTCTACATCATCTAAGGTAATTTTAGCTTCTTCTAAACTTTCTTCAAGTACAGTAGCTATATTTTTAATATGTTGTCTTGAAGCAATTTCTGGGACAACTCCACCATATTCTTTGTGAATTTCAATTTGAGAAGAAATATTATTTGATAAAATTTCCTTCCCATCTTTTACAACTGCAATAGAAGTTTCATCACATGAACTTTCTATACCTAAAATAATCATTCTTCTTCCTCCTCCAAAGAAGATATTGCCTTTTTTATATCTCCATACAAGAAACCTTTTCTTAATATGCTTTCAACTTTCTTCTTGTGTTCCTTATTACCTAATTTTATCCAAAGTTGTTTTATTTTTTCTATTTGATTGTCTTTTTCATCTTCAAGAACTTCAGAGACTATTTCTCTATCTACTCCCATTTGATAAAGAATAAAAGATAATTTCTTTGTTCCATAGTTAGAATGTTGTGCTGTATAAGATTTTGCTTTTTCATAGTCATCTAAATAACCTTTTTCTTCAAAATCTTCTACAACTTCTTCAACTATATCTGCAAAACCAATTTTTTCTATTAACTTATTTCTTAATTCTTTTTTGAAATAATCTCTTTTAGCTAACATAGTATAAGCTGATAGCCTAATTCTAAAATAAATTAAAGAATAAAAAGTTTCATCATCAAGACTTGTTTTATCTTTTAAATCAAACTTAGAAAACATTTCTTTGGTTAGATAGATAATTTTATCATCACCAAGAATAAGTTTATTTCCCTTAATCGTTATTTTCTTCAACTGCATCATCATCTATTTCAAGATTTTCATCATCAGTATCATCAGAAGCAACTTCTTTTTTAGATTTTTTCTTTTTCTTATCAACAGGACCTTTTGCAATAGCTTCTTTTAAATCTGCTTCAACTTGTGCTAATAATTCTGGATTTGTTTCCAATTCTGCTCTTACTTTTTCTTTTCCTTGTCCTATACTTTGGTCTCTAAAACTGAACCAAGAACCAGCTTTAACTATAATATCTTTTGCAACAGCTGCATCTATAATTTCTCCAACCTTTGAAATTCCTTTTCCATATAGTATTTCAAATGCTGCTTCTTTAAATGGTGGTGCTACCTTATTTTTAGTTACTTTTACAACAACTTCACTTCCTATTGGATCATCACCTTGTTTTACTGTACCCATCTTTTTAACTTCCATTCTAACTGATGAATAGAATTTAAGTGCTTTTCCTCCAGTAGTTGTAGTTGTAGGTCCATAAGTTACACCAATTTTTTCTCTGATTTGATTGATAAAAATCATGGTAGTCTTATATTTATTAAGATTTCCTGTTAATTTTCTTAAACCTTTTGACATAAGTCTTGCTTGTAATCCCATTTGTTGATCTGACATTTCACCATCTATTTCTGCTTTTGGAACAAGAGCTGCAACTGAGTCAATTACAATTAAATCTATAGCTCCTGATCTAACAAGAGTATCAGCAATTTCAAGTGCTTGTTCTCCATAATCTGGTTGAGAAATTAAAAGTTCATCTATATCAACACCCAATGCTTTTGCATAGACTGGATCAAGTGCATGTTCAGCATCAATAAATGCAACTGTTCCACCTTGTTTTTGTGCTTCAGCTATAACATGTAATGCAAGAGTTGTCTTACCTGAACTTTCTGCTCCATATATTTCAATAATTCTTCCTTTAGGTACTCCACCAATTCCTAAAGCTATATCCAAATTTATACTTCCTGTTGGGATAGATTCTACATTCATAGAACTTTTTTCTCCCAATTTCATAATAAGTCCAGAACCAAAACCTTTTGTAATTGCTGCCATAGCGTCTTTGACCGCTTTTTCTTTTCCTTCTTTATCTGTTATTTTTGAATCTGGGATACTTTTATCTTTTTTTGCTGCCATTCTTTTTTCACTCCTTATTTTCTATTATTTTAAAAACTTTTTCATAACTTAATTCTTTCATACATTTAAAATGTTTCTTTGGACAAATCTTATCTCCATGTAAACTACAAGGAGAACAATCAACTTTATTATAGACTAATACATCCGTTTCTCCAAAATCAAACATTCCTGGACTTGTTGGTCCAAATATCACAAATGTTTTACATCCAACACCTCTTGCTATATGAAAAGGTCCTGAATCATTTGTTAGTAAAAAACTTGTTTGTGAAAGTAAAGCTCCTGTTTCCTTTAAACTTAATTTTCCTGCTAGATTTATAACAGAATTTTCACTTATCTTTTCTATTTTATCACATCTTTTACAATCTTCTTTACCACCTATTAAAATTACCTTTTTTCCATAAGCTTCATATAGTTTTTTAGCAAGTTTTCCAAAACCTTCAATAGTCCATTTTTTAGTTTCTTTTGAAGCTCCAACTGCAAAAGCTATATAGTCTTTATATTCTTTAAATTTTTCTTTTAGCTCAGGTTCAAATGAAAAATTTAATTTTTCTCCCTGATATTCTAAGTTGAAATCTTTAAAAGCTGAAAAATAATTTTTAATTATAGTATTGTCAACCTTATATTTTATTAATTTTAAATTTACAAGTATAGATTTCCAAAAAGCTCTTTTTTTATATGTATAAGCCTTTATTCCATAAAATTTACTTAAAACAAAGGTAATTATCTTTGAACGAAATTTAGAATGTAAATCAAATACATAATCATAATCATTTTTTGAAAGTTCTTTGCTAAATTTTATTAAATTAAAAAGACCATCATTTTTTTTCTTATCATAAAGCAATAAATTATCTACATAAGGAGATAAACTTATAGCATCTTTAAATTTATCTATCACTAAAAAATCTATTATATAGTTTGGATATTTTTCTTTAAATGCTTTAAGTACCGCTGTTGTAAGTATTACATCTCCTATTGAACTTAATCTTATAACTAATATTCTTTTATGATTTTCCAATTTATTTTCCTCTAATTATATTTTTTAATTTTGAAAAAAAAGTTAAATATTTTCTAAGTAACATTGCACCTTTATAATAAAAACTTTTTTTATCATAGTCAATTTCTATTCCTACACTATCTTCTAAATACATCATTTCAAAGATTTCTCCAAATTTTCCATATTTATTTTTCTGAAATTTTGAATCAATTATATATACTTCTTTTTCAGGAGACATTAAAAAATTGTTAATATGTGAATCTCCATGTAAATAACCCATAGAGTGAATTTTTTGAAGTTCCTTAACTACTAAATCAATATCATCTATTGTTGGTTCTCTTCCTTCAACATACTCATAGACTAGATAATCTTTTCTATAAAAAACAGGTTTAGCTGTTTTTAGTCCTAAAGAATTTATCCTTTTCATCTGATAATATTCTCTTTTACTTTCAGAGCCCCTAAAAAAATTTAAAAATTTTTGCCATTTTCTTTTATTTTTTTCTTTTGGTTCTTTATATACAAATTTTTTATCAGCATATGCCTCTAGCTCAAAAACATATACATAACTTCTATGGTCATCTTTTAAAATTTTTATAATTTTTTCAATTTTCTCTTTACTCATTGCCTTTCACCTTTTTATTGTCAATACTAGAAATATAATTGTAAATCTCATTTTCTATTAAATCTGGTGTAATTTCTCTCATACATCTAAAATGTTTTTCAGGACAAAAATTCCCACCATGTATTGCACAAGGACGACAATATAAACCGTTTATTTCAAAAACTTTACTATTTTGAGACCAAGGGAAGAAGCCAAATTCTTTAACTGTTGGACCAAAAATTCCTATTATTCTTGTATCTGGAAAGGCTGATGTTATATGTATAGGAGCAGAATCATTTGAGGCAACCAAAACAGCTCTTTTTGTAAGTTCTGCCAATTCCAATAAAGTAATCTCTCCTCTTAAATCTAAAACTTTTGAATCAAGATTTAACTCTATTTCTTTTTCTTCTTTTCCACCTGTTATAACTATCAGTAAATCATCTCTTTTAACTAAGTTTTGAATTAAAATTCTAAAATATTCTTCTGGCCATTTTTTTGTAAACCATTTACTTCCAGGAGCTATAAGTATTATTTTTTTATTATTTGATAATTTTTTAAGTAAAGTATCAATTTTAATTTTATCTTTTTCACTTGGATACATTTCAAGCTCATATCTTTTAGTATTATCATCTATAAAAGAGAGTAGCTTTTCAACCTCATGTTTTGTTTTATCATATTTAATTTTTTTATTAAATACAAAAGATAAACTTGCAATATCATAACCCACTCTTATCTTTGCTCCACTTAAAAGAGATAAAATACTACTTCTTAGATATCTATGTGGTGTTAAGCAAACATCTATTTTTAATTTTCTAATTTTTTTTACAAAAGAAATAAATGCTCCAAATCCTTTATCTTTTCCTCTTTTATCATAAACAATAATTTCTTTAATTTTAGGATTATTATTTAATATTTCTTTTCCTAAAGGTGTTGTTAAATAAAAGATATCTGAATCAGGATATTTTTCTTTTACCTTTGATACCAAAGCAGTAGATAGCACAATATCTCCAATAAAAGCTGTATGTATTATTAAAATATTCATTTTAATGCCTCTAATATTACTTTAACAACTTTGTCTTCCATTTCTTCAGTAAAGTTATCAAAGTATGGGTTTTTGTAATCCTCTTTTGGATTATTTTCATCAGGAATTATATACTTCACATTAGAATTACCTAAAATTCCCCATCTAGTAGGGCTTTGAGTTTTTTTATGAGGATAGATAGCTACAATATTTTTATCTAATGCTCCTGCAATATGTGTTGGACCTGTTGAAGCTCCAAAATATACATCTGCTCTATCTATGATTGAAGCAGTATTTAAAATACTTGCTCCATTAGAAAAAGTAAAAATCTTATCTTTTCCAATATCCTTACAAAGCTTTTCTGTTCTTTCTTCATCAGAAATATGGCTTGTAATGATAATATTTAGGTCTGGTATTTTTTCTTTAACTTTTTTTAATATGCTGACATATTGTTTATCAGTTATATTTTTAGCAGAACCCCCTATAAAAGGATTTACCACTAAGCATTTTCCTTCAATAGAATTTTCTTTAAAATATACATCTGCTACTTTTTTATTCTCATTTGTAAGTATCAATTTTGTATTTAATTCATAAAGCTCTTCAAATCTTTTTTTATTAAGCTTTGCAACTAAGTCTAAGTTATACTGTCCTTCATTTTTAATAGATAAAGATCTTTTTTGTAGAATACCTTTGTTATATGTAAAAAATGAACTTAATTTTGAAATAGGTCCTATTCTTATTTTAGCTTTACTTGCTCTAGCAAGAGAAGCAACATAACTATCATTGTATAAAGCTATAAAAACATCTGCCTTAAAATATGCGATTTTTTCTAAAAGCTCTACTTTAGTATATTCATCAATTATTACAATTCTATCAATATATGGAAGATTTTTTACTATATCTACATTATATTTTCTAACAATGACTACAAGCTCTGCACTAGGATACATTTTTTTTAACATAAAAAAACTTGGTATTGATAGAATTAAATCTCCAATTTTATCTGTTCTTGAAACTAAAATTCTTTTAATTTCCATCGTTTCCTTCTCCTTCAATATAGGAACCATTTTTGTATATTTCTCTTAATTTATAGTATTTAACCATAGTATAAAGTGAACTTGTTGTAGCTAACAAAAAGCCCTCAAGTCCATCCAAAAAACCAAGTCTTACTATATACATTCTTAAAAACTTATATATTGGACTTAATACTATTGAGATAAGACTGGCTTTTTTACCTTTTTTATAATATTCAATAGCTCCCAGTGTTGTATATTTATTAAATTTTTCAAAATAGTCAGCTAAATCTGAATAGCTATGATGATAAATATATTTATGAAGTTTTGCTATTTCTTGAGTTGTCACAAATTCTTCATGTACACTATTTTCATTATAACTTCCAGCATTCTTTCTAAAAAGTCTTATTCTATATGTATTACTCCAACCACCATGTTTTATTTTTTTATTAAAACACACAGACATAAAATTTATTTTATAAACTTTATAACGACTATTTTCTTTAATTCCTTTTATTTTATTTGCAAGTTCTGGTGAAATTTCTTCATCTGCATCAATATTTAATATCCAATCAGAAGTTGATAGTTCAATAGCCTTATTTCTTTGTGGACCATAGCCAAGCCATTGTTGATATACAAATTTTGCTCCAAATTTTTTAGCTATTTCCTCTGTTCTATCAGTTGAACCACTATCTACAATTACAATTTCATCTGCAAAATCTTGAACTGATTTTAGGGTTCTCTCCAAATTTTTCTCTTCATTTAATGTTATCATTGCAACAGTTAAGGTCATATCCACCTCCAATTTTAACTACGATATCCAACCATATATTTTACCTAAAATTAAATTTCTAGCAATCAATAAATTAATCTTAAATTTTTCAGGAGTATATCTTCTGAGCTCAATTCTTCTTATCATATCCCAATTTGCTTTCATAGAGTTAGTTCCTTTTTTAGTTGAAATAAAACCAACAACTCCTAGCTCCTTTAATATTTTAATTGTTTCTTTACTTCTATGTCCCCAAGGCCAACAGAAAAATTTAACTTGATTTCCTAAATTCTTTTCTATCAATTTTTTATTTTCTAAAAAATCTTCTTCTATTCTTTTCTTGTACTCTATTTCACTTTCATCAGAAAAATATTCAGTGTTCTTATCAATAAATTCTTGACATTTTTTTAAAATTTCATTTTTATCTGTAATTTTATTTTCAATATTTTCTTTATAAAATTTTTTAAAAATTTTATAAAATTCTTTTTTTATTATTTTAGCCTTTCCTGAATATTCTCCTCTCTTAGCAAAGATAGGAAAATCATCTTCAAGTTCTCCATATAGATATAGTTCAGGTGCTTCTATTCTTTCTTTTTTTGTAAGCCCTTCTATCTTAATATCTTTAAATATTGCCATATGTTTATGAGAATGTGCTTGAAAATCAATTAAACCACTGTCATACATTTCTTTTATTTCTTCCCAAGACATATATTGATTAATAGTTGCTTTACCATTCTCAATATATTTTTTCATGGCTTCTAAGTTTACAGTATTATTATCTTTTATTTCAGGTTCATTTTCTCTTTTGTCCATAATGTACAAAGTATTTAAAAAAATTGTTGCTTTCATATTATATTTTTTTAACAATGGAAATACATATTTAAAATTATCATAATATCCATCATCAAAAGTTAAAAGCATAGAATTTTTATCTATGTTATTATTATAATATTCTGAAATTGTTATAGTTTTCATATTATATTTTTTAATAATCTTTAAATGTTCCTCAAATATTTCAGGACTTACATTTGAAGAAATAGGATTCACTTGATGATATAGAAAAACTGGTACTGCACTTTTATTAAAAGCTAGAAGCAATATAACTAATATAGCTATTATTATCAAAATATATACCATTTTATTTTTTCCTTTCAACAATGTTATGGTTATATATTATAACATATTTCATTGCAGTTGTGAATTAATCTTATTTATAAAGATTTATTTTAAAAATTGTATTTAATATTATATACAATTAAGTATGTTTATTATACTATATCAATAAAGAAAATGCAAACTTGTTTTTTAAATTAAAAAAGTGTATATTATTAATTGAAATTCACAATTAAAAAGGAGAATATAAAATGATTTTTAAAAATTCTATTGATTTATACAAAAAAGCAGTTGAATTAATTCCAGGTGGAGTTAATAGTCCAGTGAGAGCATTTAAGTCAGTAAATAGAGAAGCTCCTATTTTTGTAAAAAAAGGTCAAGGAGCAAAAATTTGGGATGAGGATGATAATGAATATATTGATTATATTTGTTCATGGGGACCATTAATACTTGGACATAACCACCCAAAAGTTATAGAAGAAGTTAAAAAAATTATTGAAAATGGAAGTTCTTATGGTTTACCAACAAAATATGAAGTTGATTTAGCAGAATTGATTGTTAATATTGTTCCTTCAATTGAAAAAGTTAGACTTACTACTTCTGGAACAGAAGCAACTATGTCAGCTGTAAGACTTGCAAGAGCCTATACTCAAAGAAATAAAATTTTAAAATTTGAAGGTTGTTATCATGGACATTCAGATGCCTTACTCGTTAAATCAGGTTCTGGTTTACTAACAGAAGGATATCAAGATAGTAATGGAATAACAGATGGTGTTTTAAAAGATACTTTAACTTTACCTTTTGGAGATATTGAAAAAGTAAAAGAAATTTTAAAAAATAAAGATATAGCCTGTGTTATAGTTGAACCTATTCCTGCTAATATGGGACTTATTGAAACTCATAAAGAATTTTTACAAGGGCTTAGAAAAGTTACTGAAGAAACAGGAACTATTTTAATTTTTGATGAAGTTATATCTGGATTTAGGCTAGCACTTGGAGGTGCTCAAGAATTTTTTGGAATAACTCCAGATTTAACAACTCTTGGAAAGATAATTGGTGGTGGATATCCTGTTGGAGCTTTTGGTGGAAAAAAAGAAATTATGGATTTAGTTGCTCCTGTTGGTAGAGTTTATCATGCTGGTACATTATCTGGAAATCCGATAGCTTCAAAGGCAGGTTTTGCAACTATAAGCTATTTAAAAGAAAATCCAAATATTTATGGAGAATTAGAAAAAAATGTTAATTATTTAGTTGATAATATTGAAAGTCTAGCTGAAAAATATTCAGTTAACATTTGTTTAAATTCTATGGGCTCACTTTTTACAATTTTCTTTGTTGATGTAGATAAAGTTGAAAATCTTGAAGATTCTTTAAAATCTAATACTGAAAATTTTTCTATATATTTTAATACTATGCTTGAAAATGGTATTGTTGTTCCACCTTCACAATTTGAAGCTCATTTCTTATCAATAGCTCATACTAAAAAAGAGCTTGATAGAACTCTTGAAGTTATAGAAATAGCATTTAAAAAGATAGGTGAAAAAAGTGGCAAATAAATTTTTTCCTGTTTCAATAGATTTAAATAATAAAAATGCTCTAGTTATTGGAGCAGGAAAAATAGCTCTAAGAAAAATTGAAACATTATTAAATTATAATTGCAACATTACTGTTATAACAAAAGAAATTTTAGAAGAAAAATTTTTAGAATTAGAAAAGAATAATAAAATAAAAATTTTTAAAAATCAAGAATTTGAAGAAAAATTTTTAGAAAATATTTTTTTAGTTGTAGTTGCAACTGATAATGAAGTACTGAATAAAAATATTTCTCAACTATGTATGTCAAAAAATATTTTAGTAAATAATGTTACTTCAAAAGATGATATGAATATAAGATTTGCTAGTATCTATGAAAAAGATGATATACAAATTGCAATCTCTGCTAATGGAAACCCTAAAAAAGCAGTGGAGATAAAAAATAAAATTAAAGATATTTTTGAGAAATAAATAAAAAAAGTGTAATTCAGTTGAATATTGTTTTACACTTTTTAATATTACATTATTTAATTTTTAATTAACGAGTTAGGTAAAGTAATAGAGAACAAATTATAAATAATGTTGCAACAACTTCTGTTGCTCTTGCTAAAGGTCCTCCATCTTTATTTATTCCAAATATAGTATTTGAAGCTCCTAGCCCCATACTTGCAGTCATTCCATGACTTCTATCAGGTTGTATCAAAACTAAAACTATTAATACAAAAGCTGATAAAAATAATAAGACATTTAATAATGTTGACATAGCTCCTCCTTTTAGATTTTTATTTAACAGAAAAATTATAACATGTTAAACATCTTTTTTCAATAAATAATAAATAAACTTGATTTATATATGAAAAAAATTATATAATAAATAAAATTTCTATGTTTTAACAAGGAGGGAATATGGCTTTTTTTTGTTTAATAGTACTTACATATTTTATAGGAGCTATTCCAAGTGGAGTATGGATAGGAAAAGCTTTTAAAGGTATTGATGTAAGAGATTATGGAAGTAAAAATAGTGGTGCTACAAATTCATATAGAGTTTTAGGAGCAAAATTAGGTGTAGTTGTTTTAATAATGGATGTCTTAAAAGGTTTTATACCTCTTTATATTGCTAGTCACTTTAACCTAATGTACAATGATTTAGTTATTTTAGGTTTAGTTGCGATTTTAGCTCATACATTCTCTTGTTTTATATCATTTAAAGGTGGAAAAGGAGTTGCAACTAGTTTAGGAGTATTCTTATTTCTAATTCCTGTTATAACTTTAATATTATTAGCAATTTTTATTTTAGTTGCTTATTTTACTAGATATATTTCATTGGCATCTATAACAGCAGCTTTTTTATTACCAATTTTTACTTTTTTCACACATAGAGATTCATATTTATTTGCATTATCAGTTATAATAGCAATTTTTGTTATATATAGACATAAGACAAATATTTCAAGATTACTTAGTGGAACAGAAAATAAATTCAAATTTTAATATTGGAGGAATAGAATGCACATTAGAGTTAATAGACAAAATTTTTTATCAGCAATTAGAATTGTTGAAAAATCAATTAAAGAAAATAAAATAAAACCTATACTTTCTTGCATTTATGCTAAGGTTAAAGGAAATAAAATATATTTTACAGGAACAAACTTAGACACAACTATAAAAACTTCTATTGATGTAAATGAAGTTATAAGAGAAGGAGAAGTTGCTTTTTATTATTCTATAATAGATGAGTATTTAAAAGAAATAAAAGATGAATTTGTTGTTTTAAGAGTTGAAAATGGTAATATTCTATTTATTGAAACAGAGGACTCTACAACAGAATATGATGTATTCAGTGCTGAAGATTACCCTAATACTTTTGAAAATATTATTTTAAATGAAAATAATTTTAAGTTTGAAATGCCTAGCCAAGAATTAGTAACTATTTTTGAAAATGTTCTATTCTCAGCAGACACTCCTGATAATATAGCTATGAATTGTATTAGAATTGAGAGTATTTTAAAGCATTTACATTTTGTATCAACTAATACTTATCGTTTAACATTCTTAAAAAAGAATATAGATAAAGATATTCCAGATTTTTCAGTTAGTGTTCCAGCTGATACAATTTCATCAATTATCAAAATTATAAAAGGTTTAGATAATGAAGTAATAAAAATATATAAAGAAGATGCTCATTTATATTTCCAATATAAAGATACTACTATAATAACAAAATTAATAGAATTAAGATTTCCTAACTATGCTGAAATATTATCAAATATATCTTATGATAAAAAATTATATATAAATAATGAAAAATTAACTAATTTATTAAAAAGAATTTTAATTTTTTCAAGAAGTAATTCAGAATCTAAGTATTCATCAACTTATGAATTTAAACATAGTGAAGAAAATAATAATAAAATGTCTATTTCTGCTTTAAATGAGATTGCTAGAATAAATGAAGAGTTAGATGTAAATTTTGAAGGTGAAGATTTAAAAATATCTTTAAATTCTAAATATTTATTAGAGTTCATTCAAAATATACCTAAAGAAAAAGAATTAGTTTTAGAATTTATGTATTCTAATTCAGCTGTAAAAGTATATGAAAAAGATGATGATAATTATATTTATATATTAATGCCATTAGCATTAAGAGAATAAAAAAATAAATGGAGCAGTTGTAAATTAAAAAAATGAAAGCAAAAAATAGTTCATTACTAGCTAAATTTCTTAACATTTAAAAATTTAGAATGTAATTTCCCCTATTTTTTGCTCACATTTCAATAACTAATTTATAACTCTCCTTTTTCTATTCTCCATGATATTCTCTTGCCTTAGGTGGCTTATAATCTGCAATAAATTTTTCTATTTTTTCAAATGAATCAGTAAATAAAATCTTATCTCTTGCCTCTTTTTTCATATAACCTTTTTCTACCATTAAATCATAAAAATCTCTAATGTGATTATAGTAATTATCAAAGTTAAAAAATATACAAGGGCAAGGATGAAGAGCTAAAACTGCCCAAGATACAACTTCTGTTATTTCTTCTAAAGTTCCAGGTCCTCCTGGTAGAGCTATAAAGATATCTGCTAAATCTGCCATCTTCTTTTTTCTTTCAGACATAGTATCAACTTTTATAAGTTTTGTTATTCCATCATGTGCTATTTCCCTTTCTGAAAGAAAATGAGTTATAATTCCTGTAACTTTTCCTCCATTTTCAAGAACAGAATCAGCAATTAGTCCCATTAATCCTGATCTTCCTCCACCATATACAAGATTATAGTTATTTTTTCCTATCCATTCTCCAAGTTTTTTAGTTACTTCTTGATATCTTTCATCAACTCCAAATGAAGCTCCACAATAAACTGTAACATTTTTTTTTCTCATCTATTCCCTCCACTTGATAAAATTCTATATTCAAATTATAACTGACTAAGGGTATAAAAGCAAATTAAAACATATTAGGCAATAAACCTAAAACAGAAAATATTAATGTATATTTTATATTTTGCATTACTTCCTTAGAAGTCTTATCTTTATATTTGTATTTATTATCAAATTTTCTTAAAATTAAAGCAATAATATTTATACTTATATAGGCATAAGTAAAAGCAATAATATCTGTCTTATCATAAGTTCCTATTGGTGTGCCATGTCCTCCATAGTATTTTTGGACAAATTCTCCACCTACAACAAAAAGATATATAGATAAAAACCAAAAAAAATGAAGAAGATATTTTTTTCTAGCAACCAAAAAAACTGCTCCTGTTGAAAAAAGCCATAACCCATCTGGTAATGAATATATTACCCAAGTTGGAAATAATTTTCTATATAAAGTAGCTGCCTCTCTTGCTAGAAGAACATATCCATTTATATTTAAAAAATGTATAAAGTTATAGTAATAAAGATTTTTACTTCTATACAAAAGATATATTATAACTCCTAAAAACAGAGGTAAAAATACTAATAAAAATTTGATCTTTTTCATTTTATTGCCTCACTTATTTATTTAGTAATAGGTTATAGCTTTATTTTAAAAATGTCAATAAAAAAATATATCAAATATATTTTTTGTGTTATAATATACTTTATATTAGCTTTAGTTATTAGAATAATTCGCAATTAGTTTAGTTAGTATATTTGGTATATATAAGATTACAAAAATTATTTGAATATTTTAATTTTTTTATTGAGGTCATATATGGATATAGTCAATTTAATACTCACATTAATAATAGCAATTCTGGGAGGATATCTAGCTAGTAAAAAGAAAGTTCCTGCTGCATATATGCTTGGAGCTTTATTTTTAGTTGCTATTTTCAATATATTTTTTAATAGAGCTTTTTTACCCAACTATTTTAAATTTGTAACTCAAATTGCAACTGGTACTTTTATAGGTTCAAAATTTCGTTCAGAAGATGTTAAAATGTTAAAAAAAGTTATTATTCCTGGAATGACTATGGTAGTATTAATGATAACTTTCAGTTTTATACTTTCATACTTGATGTCTACTTTCTTGGGAATAGATAATCTTACTTCATTTTTTGCAACAGCTCCTGGTGGTATTATGGATATTTCTCTTATTGCTTATGATTTTAAAGCTAATACATCACAAGTTGCATTATTACAGCTTATCAGATTAATTTCAGTTATCAGTTTTGTTCCTTTTTTTACAAAAAAATGTTATGAAAAAAGTAATAAAAAAAATATCAGTTTTGAACAAGAAATAAAAAATGAAATTAAAGAAGAAGAAAAAGTTGAAAATAAAAGTGAAAAATCTTTTCTTTTTACTATTATAGTTGGGATTATTGGTGGAATAATAGGATATTTTTCTCATTTACCTGCTGGAACTATGAGCTGCTCTATGGCTCTAGTAGCATATTTTAATGTAAAAACTCATAAAGCATATATGCCTCTAACACTTAGAAAAATTATTCAATCTTTTGGAGGAGCTCTAATTGGTGCCAAAGTTACATTATCTGATGTTATAGCCCTAAAAGATTTAGTTTTTCCCATTATTTTAATAATTATTGGTTTTTGTTTAATGAATGTTTTTGTTGGTTTCTTTTTATATAAGACAACAAAATTTTCTTTATCAACTGCTTTACTTTCTGCTTCACCAGGTGGGATGTCAGATATTTCTTTAATGGCAGAAGATTTAGGAGCAAATGGTCCACAAGTTGCCTCTATGCAATTTTTAAGAGCTATATTTATTGTTGGGATTTATCCAATTATAATTAAAATTTTATTTTCTTAAAAAAATAACCCTCTTAAATAATTAAGAGGGCTTTTGTTTTATTTAAAGTAATTACTATTTAATAACAACAATATTTGAAGCTTGAGGTCCTTTTTGTCCTTCAGTAATTTCAAATTCTACTTCTTGTCCTTCAAATAATTCTTTAAATCCTTCTTTTTGAATTTGAGAGAAGTGTGCAAAAACATCTTTTCCATCTTCTCCTGTGATAAATCCAAATCCTTTTTCTTTGTTAAACCATTTTACAGTACCTTTCATCTGTAATACCTCCATAAATAAAAATTATTGAATGATGAAGTAACTAACTAACATAAATGAATATATCTATAAAAGCATATAGAAATTTAATATTAGAAAATGGAACTTGAAAGAATCATTTATCACAATACTAAAGAATAATTCATAGTAATAAAGTTACATCTCATTTTCAAACTTATTATACTATAAAAATTTCTAAATGTATACTATTTTTTTTATTTTTTTTTAAATTTTAAACAGTTCTTTTAAAAAATAAAAAGGATAGTTAGTAAAATTGTTTTATATAACAGGAGTTATCCAATTTCTGACAAATAAATTAAAAAATAATTTTTCTTTTATTTTTTTGAAAAAAGTTGTATTATATATACTGAATGTATTTTAATATAAATTATATCAATTAGATATACTAACAAACTAAAAAAGGGGTAGATTAAAAAATGAAAATTGTTGTTGTGGGTGCAAATCATGCAGGAACAGCTTGTATTAACACAATGTTGGATAATTATAAAGGAAATGAAGTTGTTGTATTTGATAGTAATTCAAATATTAGTTTCCTTGGATGTGGAATGGCTCTTTGGATAGGTGGACAAATAGCAGGTTCTGATGGCTTATTTTATTCTTCAAAAGATAAGTTAGAAGCAAAAGGTGCTAAAATTTACATGGAAACAGGTGTAACAAATATAGATTTTAATAAAAAAATTGTGTATGCTTCTGGAAAAGATGGTAAGAAATATGAAGAAAGTTATGATAAACTAATTTTATCTACTGGTTCTTTACCAATAGATTTACCTATTATTGGAAAAGATTTAGAAAATGTACAATATGTAAAATTATTCCAAAATGCACAAGAAGTTATTGACAAATTAGATATGAATAAATCAATAGAAAAAGTTGCTGTTGTTGGAGCAGGATATATTGGAGTTGAACTTGCTGAAGCTTTTAAACGTTGGGGAAAAGAAGTATACTTAGTTGATGCAGCTGATGGTTGTCTATCTACTTATTATGATAAATTATTTAGGGAAAAAATGGATGCTCAATTACAAGAACATGGAATTAATCTTGAGTATGGACAATTAGTGAAAGAAATTAAAGGAAATGGAAAAGTTGAAAAAATAGTTACTAATAAAGGAGAATTTCCAGCTGATATGGTAGTTTTATGTGCTGGATTCAGACCTAATACAGATTTAGGAAAAGATAAATTAGAATTATTTAAAAATGGTGCATATATAGTTGATAGAACTCAAAAAACAAGTTTAGATGATGTTTATGCAATAGGTGATTGTGCAACAGTATTTGATAATTCTACTGGAGACATAAACTATATTGCTCTTGCAACAAATGCAGTTAGATCTGGAATAATTGCTGCTCATAATGTTTGTGGAACAAAATTAGAAAGTATAGGAGTGCAAGGTTCTAATGGAATTTCTATTTTTGGATTAAATATGGTTTCAACAGGACTTACTTATGAAAAGGCTCAAAAATTAGGAATTGATGTTTTAGAAACAACTTTCCATGATTTACAAAAACCAGAATTTATGGAACATAATAATGAAGAAGTATATATAAGAATTGTATATAGAAAAGATAATAGAAAAATAATTGGAGCTCAAATGGCTTCTAAATATGATATTTCTATGGCAATGCATGTATTCTCATTAGCTATACAAGAAGGAGTAACTATTGATAAATTTAAATTATTAGATATTTTATTCCTACCTCATTTTAATAAACCATATAACTATATTACTATGGCTGCACTTGGTGCAAAATAAAAATATAAATTAATTTTTAGATTTTGATGCTATTGTAAATTTGCAATGGCATTTTTTTATTTATTTTTAATTTCTAGTTTTTATTTTTTAAAAATAATGTTAAAATAAAGAGATGGATATTTTCTAAAAAGAGGGTGAGATTTTATGGAAAATATAAAAATAAATATAAAAAAAATTTCTGATAAGACTTATGAAATTTTAAATTCTCCTTTTTATGTTGATGGTAAAGGTGGGCAATTAGGAGATAGAGGAACAATTTCTGATGCAAATATTGTTGAAGTAAAAGAAAATTTAGTTATCTTGGATAAAAATTTAGAAGATGGAGAATATACATATTTTATTGATGAGAAAAGAAGAGAAGATATAAGACAACAACATACAGCACAGCATATTTTTTCAGCTGAGGCTTATAATAATTTTGGATTAAATACTGTTGGTTTTAGAATGGCTGAAGAATATACAACTGTTGACTTAGATCAAAAAGATATTTCAAAAGAGATTATAGATAAGTTAGAAGAACTAGTTAATAATGATATAAGGAAAGATATTATTATTGAAGAAGAAATTTATACGAATGAAGAAGCACATAAAATTGAGAATCTTAGAAAAGCTATTAAAGATAAAATAAAAGGTGATGTAAGATTTATAAAAATTGGGGATATTGATATTTGTGCTTGTGCAGGATTTCATGTTTCAAGAACTTCTGAAATAGAAATTTTTAAACTTATATATCATGAAAACATTAAAGGAAATTATACAAGATTTTATTTTTTAGCAGGTGAAAGAGCTAAGGCTGATTATAATAAAAAGCATGATATAATTAAAAAATTGACCAATATATTTTCTTGTAAAGATGATGAAATTTTAGAGATGCTTGATAAATCTTTAACAGAAAAGGCTAAGATAACAACAGAATTAAAATCTTTAAGTATGAAATATGCAGAACTTATGGTAAAAGATTTTGAAAATACTTTTATTGAATATAAGGAACATAAGATTTTAATATATAATGAAGATGAAAACTTAGCAAATATCTTGGCTAAGTTTGTGAATTTAGATAAATTTTTATTGTTAAGTGGCTATGATAAAAACTTTTCTCTAAATTCAAATATTTATGATTGTAAGGCAATAATTTTAAATATTACAAAGTCTTTTCCTACCATAAAAGGTGGAGGAGGAAAAAATAAAGGAAATATAAAGCTTGATAAAGCATACAGTAGAGATGAACTAATAGAACTAATAAAAAAAGGAATTGATAATAATAATGAATAATGAAAAAATTAATATTTTAAATCTAACACAGGAGGAGTTAACTGAGCTTTTAGTATCTCTAGGACTAAAAAAGTTCTATGGAAAAGAAGTTTTTATCTGGTTACATAAAAAGATTGCTAGAAGTTTTGATGAAATGACTAATCTTTCTTTAAAAGATAGAGAAATCCTAAAAGAAAAAACTTATATACCATTTTTTAACTTATTAAAATATCAAGTTTCAAAGATAGATAAGACAGAAAAATTTTTATTTGAGTTAGAAGATGGTGGAACAATAGAAACAGTTCTTTTAAGACATAAAGACTCTAAAAATAAAGAGATAAGAAATACACTTTGTGTTTCATCACAGGTTGGCTGTCCTGTAAAATGTAGTTTCTGTGCAACAGGACAAAGTGGATATATGAGAAATTTATCAGTGAGTGAAATTTTAAATCAAGTTTATACAGTTGAGAGAAGACTTAGAAAAAAAGGAGAAACTTTAAATAATTTAGTATTTATGGGAATGGGAGAACCTCTTTTAAATATTGATAATTTAGCTCAGTCACTTAGTATAATTTCAAATGAAAATGGAGTTAATATTTCAAAAAGAAAAATTACAATTTCAACTTCTGGTGTAGTTTCAGGTATAGAAAAAATTTTATTGGATAAAATCCCAATAGAACTTGCAGTTTCTTTACATAGTGCCATAAATGAAAAAAGAGATAAAATCATACCAATAAATAAGAACTTCCCATTGGAAGATTTATCAGCTGTTTTAGTTGAATATCAAAAACAGACTAAAAGAAGAATTACTTTTGAATATATTTTAATTGATAATTTTAATATTTCAGAAACAGATGCCAATGCTTTGGCAGATTTTATACACCAGTTTGACCATGTTGTAAATTTAATACCATATAATGAAGTTGAAGGTGTAGAACACACTAGACCTTCTATAAAAAAAATAGATAAGTTCTATAATTATTTAAAAAATGTTAGAAAAGTTAATGTAACTCTAAGACAAGAAAAAGGTAGCGATATAGATGGAGCTTGTGGACAACTTAGACAAAGAAATAAAAAAGGGGATAACTAGATAATGAAAAAAATACTTATTCTTTTATTAAAACTTATAGGAGCATTATTTATTGTAGGAGCAATAGCAGTTTTTGCAATAATTATAAAGTATAGATTGGAATTACCAAATCTACAAAGTATGGTTGAGGACTATAAACCTCAAATGGCAACAATAATCTATGATAAAAATAATAATGTTGTGGATACTTTATCTGTTGAAGCAAGAGAAGTTGTTAAACTTGAAGATGTTTCTCCATATGTAAAGGATGCTTTTTTAGCTATTGAAGATAAACAATTTTATTCTCACCATGGTTTAAATTTTAAAGGGATAGCAAGGGCAGTTATTACAACTTTTTTAAAAGGAAGAGCAACACAGGGTGGAAGTTCTATAACTCAACAGTTAGCTAAAAATGCTTTTTTAACACCTGAAAAAACATTTTCAAGAAAAGTGAAAGAAGCAATTTTAACTTATCAAATAGAAAGAACTTATACAAAAGATGAAATCTTAGAAAGATACTTAAATGAAATATATTATGGTTCAGGTTCTTATGGTATAAAAAATGCAGCAGAACAATATTTTAGAAAGGATGTTAAAGACTTAAATGTTGCTGAAGCTGCTTTGCTTGCAGGTATCCCAAACAGACCTACAAAATATGATCCTAATAGAAATTTGGAAAATGCTTTACATAGACAAAAAATTATTCTAAAAGAAATGTATACAGATGGAAGAATCACAAAAGAACAATATGATGAAGCCTTAGCATATAAATTTGAACTTGAAAATGAAGATAATGTAAAAAATGTTCCTGCTAATACTTCAATAATTTATAATAAAAGAACTAAAAATACATATAAAAATCCTGAGCTTACAACAATAGTTGAAGATTATTTGGCAGAAATTTATGATGAAGAACAAATTTACACTTCTGGATTAAAAATTTACACAACTATTGACTTAGATTATCAAAAAGTAGCTAAGGAAACTTTTAATAGCTATCCATATTTTAAAAATAAAGAAATAAATGGAGCTATGATTACTTTAGATCCATTCACTGGTGGAATAGTATCAATAGTTGGTGGAAAGAATTTTAAAGCTGGTAACTTTGATAGAGCAACTATGGCAAGAAGACAATTAGGATCATCATTTAAACCATTTGTATATTTAGAAGCTTTACAAAATGGGTTTACACCTTATACTGTTGTAGTAAATGATTTTGTTGCTTTTGGAAAATGGGCACCTAAAAACTTTGATGGTAGATACACATATAACTCTACTTTAGTAAATTCATTAAATTTATCTTTAAATGTTCCAGCAGTAAAATTATTAGATGCTATAACTGTTGAGACTTTTAAAGAAGCTCTTGGAGATAATATAAAATTAACATCTGAAGTTAAAGATTTAACTGCTGCACTTGGTTCAGTAGATAGCACACCTGTGAATGTTGCAGCTAACTTCTCTATATTTGTAAATGGTGGTTATATTGTAAAACCTAATATCATAAGAGAAATTAGAGATAATCAAGATATACTTATTTATGTTGCAGAAATAGAAAAAACAAAAGTTTTTGATAGTGTTGATACAAGTGTAATAACTGCTATGTTAAAAACTGTTGTAAGTAATGGTACTGCCTCAAATGCAAGAGTTGTTGATAAAACAGGTAAACCTATACAACAAGGTGGAAAAACAGGAACAACAAATGAACATAGAACAGCTTGGTTTGTTGGAATTACTCCTGAATATGTTACTGCTTGTTATATAGGTAGGGATGATAATAAACCTATGTATGGTAAGATGACAGGAGGAAGTGCTGTTGCTCCTATGTGGGCTAAGTATTATCAAACTCTAATAAATAAAGGTCTATATACACCAGGAAAGTTTGAATTCTTAGAAAACTATTTAGAAACTGGTGACTTAGTAAAACAAAATATTGATATCTACTCTGGTCTATTAGATGGACCTAATAGTAAAGAATTTACTGTTAGAAAAGGTAGACTTCAAGTTGAAAGTGCTGGTAAATATAAAAATGGTATTGCCTCTGTCTTTGGTTTAGATGGAAATGTAACTGGTGGAGCAGGTATTGATATGTCTGAAGGAATGATAATTGATACTGGAAGTGAAGAAGGTACAGTTACAGAAGGAAGCACAGGTGAAGGAACTACTGAAACTGGAACTTCTAATACTCCTTCTACTTCAACAGGAGGAAATACTCCACCTGTTCAAAATAATAACTCTAATAAAGATGGAGATAGCCTAACAAATAGACTTTTAGGAGATTAGAATGTCAAATTTGAATAAAAAACAATTTGAAGCAGTTGAAACTGTCAATGGTCCTGTTGTAATAATAGCAGGGCCTGGGACAGGAAAAACAAAAACTCTTGTTGAAAGAACTGTAAATATCCTTGTAAATAAAGAAGTAGAAGCTAAAAAAATTATGATTACTACTTTTACAAATAAGGCTGCTAAAGAATTGGAGCTTAGAATAAATGAAAGATTGGAAGAATTAAATAAAAATATAGATATAAGTGATATATACTTAGGAACTATGCATTCTATTTGGACAAGACTTATACAAGAAAATATTACTTATTCTAATTTTTTTGATAACTTTGAGCTTATGAGTGGAGATTATGAGCAACACTTTTTTATTTATTCAAGATTAAAAGAATATAAAAAATTAGAAGATTATCAAAAGTTTTTTGATAATCTTTCTTATAATGAGAATAAATATAGAAGTGATTGGCAAAAGAGTTCTTTTCTTAGAAATAAAATAAATGACTTAAATGAAAATGCAATAGATATTGAAAGTGTACAGACTTCTGATATCTACATAAACTTTATAAAATCAGCTTATAAACTATATGAAAAACAACTTTTTGAAAATAATATAGTTGATTTTTCATATTTGCAAGTAGAGTTTTTAAATATGGTTTTAAAAAATAGTGAATTTTTAGAAAAGATTAATAATAATTTTGACTATATTATGGTTGATGAATATCAAGATAGTAACAAAATTCAAGAGAAAATATTGCTTTCTATTTCAAAAAATAAAAAAAATATCTGTGTTGTAGGAGATGAAGATCAATCTATATATAGATTTAGAGGAGCAAGTGCAGAAAATATTTTAAATTTTTCTAAGCATTTTGGAGAAGATGAATGTAAACTTATAGTATTAGAGGAGAACTATCGTTCAGTAAATGATATAGTTGAGTTTAATAATAAGTGGATAAATGCTATTGATTGGCATGGAAATAGATTTGAAAAAAATATAGTATCAATGAGATTAGATAATATTTTAAGTAAAAGTGTTTTTCATATTTCTGGAAGTACCTTAGATGAAAATATCAGAAATACTGTAACTTTTATAAAAAAGTTAAAACAAAATAATAAAATTACAAACTATAATCAAATTGCTATCTTATTTTCACATTTTAAAGATAGGTCTGCAAAAAAATTAGAAGATGCTTTAAAAAAAGAAAATATTGAAGTTTATTCTCCAAGAACAAAAGTTTTCTTTGAAATGTATGAAGTAAAATTAACTTTTGGAATAATTTTAGCTTGTTTTAAAAAGTATTTCCCAGAAGAAGCACTTGATACATATTTATTAGAGTGTCTAGATTTAGCAAGAATAGAAATTAGAAAAGATAATGATTTTTTAACTTGGATAAAAGAGAAAATTGAAAATATTTCTGAATATAGTTTCAACTCTTTAAATGAAATTTTTTATGAATTATTAAATTTTTCTTATTATAAGAATGTTTTAGAAGAAAAAGGTCCTATTGAAGCAAGGGCTAATCATAATCTAGCTATACTTAGTAAGATATTTAAAAACTTTCAAAAGTATGTACATTCTAAAAAAATAAGTATTGAAGATGATTTTTCTATAATTAAATATTTTTTCACAAAATATTTAGAAATCTTAAAACAGTCAAGGGTTGATGAGATTTTTTCTGAGGAAGATTATCCTAATGATTGTATCCCATTTTTAACTATACATCAATCAAAAGGTTTAGAATTTCCAGTAGTTATTGTATTCTCACTATATTCTAAGCCCAATGTAAGTGGTGATTTATCAAGACAGACAAGTATAGATAGACTTATCAATTCAAATTCTAAAATCTCTGAGATAGAAAAAGAATATTTTGATTTTTATAGAAAATTCTATGTGGCTTTTAGTAGAGCAAAAAATTTATTAGTTTTAAGTTGCTATGAAAAAGGGGTATCTGAAAATTTTAAACCTTTTTTCTATTCAGTTCGTGGAGTAAATAGTTTACAATTTGATATTAATCAAATAAATTTAGATGAAGTTAGTAAAAAAGATGAAAGAAGAATTTTATCATATACAACTGACATTGCACTTTACAGATATTGCCCTATGAAGTATTTTTTAGTGAGAGAAAAAGAATATTCAACTTTTGATAAAAAGGTATTTAATTTAGGGATAATAACTCACAAGGCAATAGAACATATAAATAAATCATTTTTGCAAAAACAAGAGATTTTTTCTGATAACTATATAGAAAATTTAGTGAAAAATATCTATAAATTTCAAAATATAGATTTAGATAATAATGTTGAGAAAATAATAGATATTGTAAAAAAATATATTGAAGATGAAAAAGATAATTTTAAATATATAAAAAAGGTTGAAGCCTCTGAATTTAGGGTTGAAAACAATTATATTCTATATGGACAAATAGATTTAATTTTAGAAGATGAAAATGAAATTAAAATTATAGATTTTAAAACTGGAAAATATAATGAAATTGAGTTTTCTTCTAATTATAGGCAACAGTTATCACTATATAAGTTACTTCTTCAAAAAAAATATGATAAGGAGATAAAAACTTATCTATATTATTTAGAGGAAGATAAGCCTAAAAAGGAAATTCTTATTGATGATGAAGATTTAAAAGAAGATTTTGAAAATATAAATAAAACAGTTCAAGATATTTTGGATAAGAAATTTCCTAAAATTCCATATAATCAAAATATCTGTGGGCTTTGTGAATTTAAAAATTATTGTTGGGGGATACAATGAAAATAGTACATTGTTCAGATTTACATTTAGGTAAAAGGTTTAGTGGAAATAAAGACTATGTCAAAAAAAGATATATGGATTTTTTTAATGCTTTTGCAACTTTTGTTGATAAGGTAGAGGAGATAAAACCTGATGTATGTTTGATTGCAGGAGATATTTTTGATAAAAAAGAAATTAATCCTGATATACTTTCTAAAACTGAATATCTATTTAAAAGACTAAGAGATAATGTCAAAAAAGATATAATAGCTATTGAGGGAAATCACGATAATTCTAGAATTTTAGAAGAGTCTTGGCTTGAATATCTACAAGAACAAAATATTTTAAAAGTTTTTTACTATAATAAAGATTTTGAAGAGAAAAACTATTTAAAAATAGATGATATAAATTTTTATCCAGTAGGCTATCCTGGTTTTATGATAGATGAAGCCTTGACTAAACTTTCTGAAAAACTAAATCCCCAAGAAAAGAATATAATTGTAGTTCATACTGGAATTTCAGGAAGTACAAACACTTTACCTGGACTGGTTTCCACTTCTATATTAGATTTATTTAAAGATAAGGCTATATATATTGCAGGTGGGCATATACATTCATTTACAACTTATCCAAAGGAAAAACCTTACTTTTTTGTTTCAGGTTCTTTGGAGTTTTCTAATGTTCAAAATGAAAAATCTGATAAAAAAGGCTTTATCTTATTTGATACAGATACTTTAAACTATGAATTTATAGAGTTAGAGCATAGAAAAAGAATAAAAAAAGATTTTTCATATACTAATTTTTCAAATTTAGAAATTGAGTTTGAAAATTTTGTTAAAGAATTGAATTTAACAGGTGAAGAAATCTTAGTTATTTCTGTATCTCTAAATAACAATGACTATATAAACACTGAAAGTTTAGAAAATATTGCTGAAAAGAATGGTGCTTTAAAAACATATATTCTAATTAAAAATATTTTAAATATAGGAGCTAGTGAAGAAAATAACTCTGATTTAAGTATAGATGAATTAGAAAAAAATTTAATAAATACTTGGAATATCTCTGAAATCGAAAAATTTTCTAAAAGTTTTAGCAGACTTAAAGAATTATTTTCAAATGATGATAGAGATAGTTTTTTAGAATTGTTTGATAAAACTTTGGAGGTGAATGAAGATGATAATTAAAAGAGTACAACTTGAAAATTATCGTTCTCATTCTAATATAACTGTTGAATTTACCAAAGGAGTAAACCTTATTTTAGGTAAGAATGGGAGAGGTAAAACTTCTATACTTGAAGCTATTAGTACAGTTATGTTTAATACTAAGGATAGAAGTGGTAAGGAAACAGGGAAAAGCTATATTAAATTTGGTGAAAAATCTTCAAAGGTAGATATAGATTTTATTGCTAATGATGGTAGAGAATATAATTTAAAAACTGAATTTTTTAAAACAAAACCTAAAAAACAAACTTTAAAAGATATAATAGGTTCTGAATATGATGGAGATATTCAAGAAAAATTAGAAGAACTTTGTGGAATAAAAAAAGGTTTTGAAGAAACTTATGAAAATATAGTTATTGCTAAGCAAAATGAATTTATTAATATCTTTAAAGATAGTGGAACCACAAGAGAAAAAACTTTTAATAAGATTTTTAATACTCAAATATATAAGGAAATGTATGATAGTTTTTTAAAAGAAGCTATTGATAAATATAAATCTGAAAAAGAAAATTTAGATAGTAAAATAAGCTCTTTAAAAGAAAATATGGAAGATAAAGAACAGATTACAAATTTTCTTAAAGAAGAAAAAGAGATAGAAAAAAATTTACAAGATAAATTTAAAAATATTAATGTTGTATCTAAAAATTTAGAAAATGAAATAAAAGAATATGAAATAACAGAAATAGAGTTAAATAATTTAGTTAAAAATATTAAAGATGAAGAAAATAAAATAAAGAAATATTTAAGTCTTTTAAAAGAAAATATTATTGAAGCAAAACAAGCTAAAAAAGCAAAAATAATTGTTAAAGAAACTGAAAAATATTATCTTGAATACTTGAATATTGAAAATAGATTAAAGGATTTAAGAGAAAATCTTGATAATTTATTGGAGGAGCAAAAATTAAATACCCAATATCAAAATAATATTGAAAAATTAGAACTATCTAATAAAAATTTAAAAGTTGATATTAGTAATTTAGAAGAAAATATTTCTAAAAATTCTGAGAAAAAAGAAAATTTAGAAAGTGAAATATCTAATCTTAAAATTAAAGAAGAAAATTTAGATTTAAAATTAAAAAAATATATAGATTTACTTGATGAATTAGAAAAATTAGAAAATTTTAAAGATAAAAAATTAGAAGATAAATTAAAGAAAACAACAGAAATTGACATTCTAAAAAAAGAATTAGTTTCTAAAAATGACTTATTTAAAACAATTAGTATTGAAGAACTTGAAAAAAAGTTATCTAATTTTCAAGAACTTGAAAAAGAATTAAAACTTTTAGAAGAACAAAAAATTATTTTTGAAACTGAAATAAAAACCTTGAAAAAATCAAGTAAAGAACTGTCAGATAAAATTTGCCCTTTTTTAAATGAAAAATGCCAAAACTTAGAAGATAAAGAAGCAGAAGATTATTTCTCTTCTAAAATTTCTATAAAAACAGAAGATTTAGAAAATTTGAAAAAAAATATAGAAGAAAAAACTCAAATTCTAGTTGAAAAAGAAGTTTTTGAAGATAAGAAGAAGCAATATTTCGAACTTGAAAAATCTATAAAAGATTTAGAACTTTCTTTAAAAAATGAAGAGATTAATTTAAAAGAAATTGAATTAGATATTAAAAACTTGGATATAGATATTCAAAAACTTATTGAAAATCAAGAGTTTCAAAATAGTCAAATGTTAAGAGAAAAGAAAAAGGAATTGGAAGTTGAGCTTAGAAATTTAAACTTAAATGAAAAAAGAGAGAATTTAAAAAATCTTCTTGAAAATTTGGAACTAGAAAAGGAAAAGATTTTAAAAAATCAAAACTCAATAGAAAACAATTTAAAAGAAATTGATGAGTATTCAAAGAAAATTAAAGAGGATACAAATAAAAATATTGAGGGCAAAAAATCAGAAATAAAAACTTTTGAAAATAAACTTGATGATTTAAAAAATCCTTATAATGAATATCTAAAAAATAATGTTTTGGCAGAAGATTTGGATAATCTACTTTTAAAAGTAAATAAAAATATTAAAGAACTTTATTCTTTAAGAGTTGAAAAAAATTTATTAAAAGAAAAAGTATCTAATTTGGAAGAAAAAATAAAAAATATAAAAATAGATGAACTTAAAGAAAAATATGATACTATTAAAGAAGAATTAAATGAAATCAATAAAAAATTAGGTTCATCACAAGAAAAAATTGAAAACTATAAGAAAATATTAGAAAAAATATCTTCACAAGAAGAAAAACAAAAAAAATTGCTTATTGAATTTAAAAAATTAGAAAATAAATTTAATAAGGCTAGTTTAATAAGAAATGAAGTAGGACAAATGGGTAGAGCTATTTCTAAATATATGCTTAGTGGTATTAGCAATATTGCAAGTGTTAATTTTAACAAGATTACAGGTAGAACTGAAAGAATTGAATGGAGCAACGAAGAAAAAGATAAGTATGCTGTATATTTAGTAGGGCAGGAGAGAAAAATTGCCTTTGAGCAACTATCAGGAGGAGAGCAAGTTTCTGTTGCAATAGCAATAAGAGGAACTATGACAGAATATTTTACTAATTCTAAATTTATGATTTTAGATGAACCTACAAATAATCTTGATACTGAAAGAAAAAAACTACTTGCAGAGTATATGGGCGAAATTTTAAATAACTTAGAGCAAAGTATAATAGTTACTCATGATGATACATTTAGAGAAATGGCTGAAAAAATAATAGAATTATGAGAGACTGTGAGACTGTGAAAAAATTTCTGTAAATTCTATCCTTCTATGATTAGAATGATTAAGTGTATTTGATTGGAAAAAGCTGTTGTAAACATTTTTCGCTTTACAACAGCTTCTAATTTATTCAATATTCAGTTCTCTTTTTATTGCTTCTTGCAATAATTGTGAAAAATTTATTTTTTTTTCTTTTCCTAAATCTATAAGCCATTTTGGTAATGTTACCATTTTATTTACAGATTTATTCTTTTTTCTCATTCTTACATAATCTGTATCTGCTGTTATTAATTGTAATACTTGATTATCAGTTAAATTTTTATTCAATTCTTTATAGCTACTTGGTGACTCAATAGGGTCATTATCTTCTTCTGATATTAATAAATAGCCTTCTAATACATCTTTTGACATTTTCAATGCTTCCTCTATATCTTTTGCACAAGTTAAACAACCAGGTAAATCTGGAAATGAAATGCTGTAACCATCTTCATCTTTTTCAAATATTGCATAGTAATGATATTTCATAATTTTATCAACTCCATTCTTTTAAAGAGGAGGAACTGGCTATTTTAAGCCAGCTTGTTTCAAGATACTATTCACAGTCTTAACTGTTAAATCTTTATTAGGATGTGGAACAGTAACTTTCCCCTTTTTGCTAGGATGTTTGAAATGATGATGGCTACCTTCAACTCCTCTAAGTACCCAACCATCAGCTTCTAACAATTTGATGATTTCTTTTGAGCTCATATATCCTTCTAGTGAAAATATACTAACATATATTTTTACATATGTCAATAATTGAAATGTTTTTGATTTTCTAAATATTCCAAAGAGAATTATTAGAATTTGAAGAAAAAATAAAAATTTTAAAAAAATTAATCCTACATAAAGTTTTTAAAAGAGAGCTAAGAACTCAAAATAGTGATGATGAGTTTGAATTGAAATTGTTGAAAGAAACATTAATTATGTTATAATATTAGCTGAAATCCCAAAGAAATATTTTAAAATAGAATGTAGAGGAAAAAATGAAAGTAAATTATGATTTAAAAATGGAAGAAATTTTAAAAGAAGTGGTACAGAGTGGAAAGAAAAAAAGATTGCTTATTCACTCTTGTTGTGGACCTTGTAGTTCATCAGTTTTAGAATATTTAAAAGAATATTTTAAAATAGATATTTACTATTACAACCCTAACATAACCTTTGACTATGAGTATGTAGCTAGAATGGAAGAACAAAAAGAAATGCTTGAAAAATTGGATTATGATATGAATGTTATAGAAGGTGTCTACAATCCAAAGGAAGATTTTTTTGAAAAAATAAAAGGGCTTGAAAATGAGAAAGAGGGAGGACAGAGATGTTACTCTTGTTATGATATAAGAATAGGAGAAACAGCTAAAAA
>ERZ773056.205-NODE-205-length-29906-cov-20.921879_pt1 | contig 29906 bp, 23 predicted proteins | sample MGYA00580857_ERZ773056 | MGnify/ENA primary metagenome ERZ773056 (study PRJEB29015, sample SAMEA2737996) | human oral metagenome | biome: human oral; feature: human-associated habitat; material: dental | place: China | collected 2114 ... | reverse complement strand
ATAGTCTGACCTTTCATGGAAGCATTATTTATAGAGTCTATTACAAATCTTATCTGCAATTTACACTTAACTGCAAGTTGCAGTACTATCTTTTGGCTTTGCACTACTTCCATTAGATCAAATGCCTTGTATACACCATCTTCTATAATTTTCTTAAGTTCAGGTTCTATGTTGCCCAGTTTATCTTTTGCTGTTTTTGAACTGTTTATTGTGGTTTCTATAATAGGTATAACCGGTAATATTTTTTCAGCTGCTGTTTCTATATTATCGACCAATGTAGAGCTGTATAAATCTCTTAATTTACCCCAAATAGAATATACATATGAGTATGTTTCTATGTAGTTACCTGTTTTACTTAAATAATGATAATAGTGCTTCTTTCTGACACTTACATTTTCATTAAAGCTATTGCGTATAGTGTTAACTTTCTCTTTAAAGTTGTTAGCTTGTTCTAGCCATATTGATAAAGTGTGCTCAAAGTTGCTTAAGTTTTCATCATATACTTGTTTAACTTTTTTTGCATAGTCTTTACTATTTTCTTCTACCTGCATATCAAATGCTTGCAATACATCTTTTACATCGTCAAATATCTCACTTCTATTCAAATATGCTTCATAGTTTTGAGGTACACCCGGCACTAAGGCACTGGTGCTAAAATCTATCCCTGTTTCAATTGCGCTTCCTAAATAAGCGTCCTTATCATCAAAACTTATAGTGGTTACGGTCATAAAGGATTTTAGATTAATTAGGATGTTTTGCAATTCCTTTATATTGCTTGCCTCTATATCAAGAACATCTGTAACGGATTGCTGTATCGCATCTTTTCGACCAACTCTTATGCCCTTACCTTCAAAAGTTTTTTCACTTTCCTGTAAAAGCTCTTCATAAATATCTTCTACATTTTTCCAAGATTTAATTATAGCCAATTGAGATTGAGAAATAATGGAGTTATCATCACATTTTTGAGTTCTACAAATTTCTAACATATTTGCAGCTTCGTTTGCAAGTTGTAGCAAATAATTATTATATGAACTTGGAAGATAATGAGGGCAATGTTTATTACCAGTATAGGGCACATTGTCATCATTAAAACTATCCAATATCAAAGTTTTTTGAATTGACAAGTTTTCAAAAACTTTAGAATTTTTTGTAAATACACCAACAGAAGCATGAAGATTTTCAAGTATTAGTGTTATATTACAATTTCTAAAAACTTCTGCAATTGATTCATAAACTGTTGTTTTTCTTTCATCTAATTCTTCTCCAATATTTGAATTATTAGCTATACATAGATTACATATACCTGACATAATCGCTAAACTTATTTCTATATCTGATATAGTATTGGATACAAGTGTGCACAGTAACTCCGGATTTAGTTGTATGTCAATTTTGTCTTGTCCTAATAATCTATGAAAAGAAGAAAAATATTTTGAAGACAAGTCAAAACTTTGAAGTATAAAAGTATGTCCATTGCCTAGTGTAATTGGTATATTTTTCAAGGAGCCATCCTTACCTATGGTTAAATCAGGTATGCCGTCTTTATCAATGTCAATATAAGAAAAATCATTATATGAGCTTGCTAATTGACCATTAGGGTAAAGAGTACTGCCGAAATGATCAAACACATATGCTTTACCCATATGTTGACCTACTACATCAATTCTTGAATTATCCATAAGATGTACCTGACCTATAGTATCCCACTTTATGTATCCCAGCCCTATTATATCTTTAGTATCTATAAAAATATGTATTTTGGGTTGTAAAAGTTTGGCTTGTTCTTTTTCAGAATCACTCAAAAGAGGCTGTGCGTTAGGTCCGTTATAAGCATTGACTTCAATAATTCTTTCGGGATATTTACAACGGCAAGCGGCAACTTGGACGCCCGTACAACTGAGGGAATGTCCATACAAACGAAATCCGGCATTTGGATACTTAATCATGGAAGAATTTAGTGTATCAGACATATCATCAAGTTGCTTTATGGGTTTGTTTGTTTTTGTATTCCACATAGATGGAGTGTTTTGGTATTCATATGAATTTCCGTCATAAATAGGAGTGCCTGTATATACATGTGCGGCTATAGCTAAATCGGTAATAATCCAATCGGTTGGAATATCACGCAAGAGGTCATCAGTAGTAGAACCTTGATAAAGCATAGTTACTTCTTTAACTTCTGCAAGTTGCTTTGGTGTCGGATTTTCAGGTAACTTTTTATCTGTCAGAATGTAAGTATCCTCTCCTGAGGGTTTGTGTATAACTTCAGAAACATATCCCACTTTTACACCATCTACAGTTATAAGTTCGCCGATATTGTAATCAATATCATTTTCGGGGTATTGTTTCTTCATAATTAAAAAATTTTGTTCATCAGTGTATTTGCTCATACTCGCCTCCAAATAAATCATCCAATTTACTTGATATAACAGAGGATTCAACAGCTGCATCACCTACATTATTAGAATTTAAAGTAATTCTTAAGTATAAATCAGGATCATTATTTATATATATAAAGAAACCGATGCCACCAAGGCGATGATGAGCTATGGTTTTAGAATCAATTTTATAGCTTTTTATAATACCATTTTCTGTAAATGCATTAGGATCAATTTTTTTTATATATTGTTCAATTACTTCTTTTGTTTTATCCTCATACACAATATCTTTCATCTCTTGTTCCATTTGTTGTTTTGATGACATAAAACTCCACATAGGCACTCCTATTAATAATGAGATTATAATTAAAAAAACATATCTCTTCTTCATTGCTGCTCCTTGATGTTATCTGCTTTTTTTAGATACCTTTAATATAAAAAGGAATCAGGGCGTTACCCCAATCCCCTTTTTTGTTGGAAGCCTGTAATTTTATTTTACAAACCTTTTACTGCCTAATTCTTAACCGTTAAGTCCGAAGTTACGAGACAGTGCCTCATCGTGCTGCTGCATAGCCTCAGCGGTCTTGGTAAGCTGAGTATTGATCTGCTGTAAAAGTTCGGCAAATTGGGTTACCTTAGGTTTCAGTTCGTTGAATTGAGCATCAAAGCCTTGGAATGCGGCACCTTCCCATTCGCTGCGAAGTTGCTCTTGGAGATTGCTTAGATTGGAAAGTATGGTATTAACATCATTAGATGCCTTTCCATACTCATTAGCTCTGGTTTGAAGTGTCTCAGGTGATACTCTTATCTGACCTGCCATAAAACTGCCTCCTTATATAAAAATATTTATAAAGTAATACTGAGATTTAATAAGTAGACTCATAAAGTATATAACTTATTAATCACGCAGAAATTGTAACATATGAATAAAATAATAGCAAGTGAGAATTATATATATAATAATATATACATAATTTAAAAAATAATTAATCTATAGTATAATAGGTGAAAAATAATTGTGATTTCCACGGAGGGACATATGGACAAAAAAATTATAGCAGTATACTTGGCAATTTTGCTTTTACTTACATCATTTATGGCTTATTTGGGTATAGTACCTCCCAAACCCATATCCTCTCCAAAAGGCAATAAAGATATTACATATAAAGATATACGAATCGCCTTTGTAAATGAAGATTTAGGCTACACCTACAATGATGATGATATACATTTGGCAGGAAATTTAATTAACAGGTTTATAGAAGATAATGACTATAATATAGAATTGGTAAGTAGGAGTATAGCGGAGAACGGGTTAAAAAAAGGAACCTATAACATTATGCTTATATTTCCGAGCAGGTTCTCTCAGGAAGCCTTGGAGCTTGAAAAGTTTTCACCCAAGCAAGCGGTATTTCATTATAAGATAAGGGCTGATGAGCAGGTGTTGATAAAACAATCCGAGCAGGTTGTAAGCAATATTAAGGTGGAATTTAATAAATACTTGGTAGATATATACTTTACAAGTATTATAGGTAATTTACAAAATGCACAGTCACAAATGTCTGAAGTGGTTAAAAGAGAAGATAATACTATAAAAGCATATGATGAAAAACTTACAGCACCGCTTAATGATTACTCAGGTAAATTCAAGGGAATATCAGGCGCATCTGACAGTATGCTTTCAAATTATTCTTCATTTTATACAAGTATTAATGATACTGATGAGGCATTCGGTGATATAAACAAAGTTGATAAAGACTATGGACAGCAGTTAAACGGTGTATTTGAAGAGCAGAGAAAGTGGCAGGAGTCAATAAATGAAAGGGAAAATGAACTTGGTCAGTATGATAACAATCTTTCACGAATTTCAGTAAAAGATGAACTTGACAATATAGTTTCTATGCAAGAATTCTTAAAGTCAAGCTTTGATGAGTCCGAGATATCTGAAGATACACTTAATAAAGCCAATGCATTAAATGAAAAAGTAGATGAGTTAAAACTTAGATTTACAACTATAAACCAAGAGACTGATACAGTTCTGAGGGGTTTTGATGAGAGACTCAGAGAAAGTCTGGCAAATTCTTATACTGTAACCGAAGTATTGGAAAGAGCTGCAAGTACTTCCAGTATGGGGCTTATAGTAAAAGGTTTGCAAAATATGCTGCTTAGTATTGTGGATGCACAGGTCTTATCATTCCCGATGTTTTCCGATGAACTTATAGATCGTATGCCTCTATCGGATACCGATAAACAGCATATGAAAAATGTTAACGCTTTTATAGAGTGGTATTGCAATAAATATAACAAAACCCTGCCGAATAATGTATATGCAAGTAATTTTGATTTATATAACTACAGTTTGGAAGAGTTTTTATTGCAGGATCTGCAAAGAGAAAGAAGTTTTACAATTCCTACTATGGAAGGAAATATTGCAAAACTTAAGTTTACTGTACCCGAACCTTATATATTTGCTGATATTTATATAAATGATGAAGAATACAGTGTATATGAAGATACTTTTGAGCTGGATAATATTAGTGCGTTGCACAGTGTTAAATTTACTTTGAGTACACTTGATATTAACAATATAAATATTTTATCTCCTCTTAAAGCATCTATGGATATTGAGACTAAAGAAGTATTAAGTATAGCTACTCCTGCAAATGCAACTGCTTCCAATGCGCCGGGATTTTATCAAGTTGAAAATAGAGATTTTATAAGGCAATATCAAAGTATGGAGATGATTTTTTCATATGCGGATTACACAGGTAATAGTATAACATCTGCAGTTTTGAAAGATTTAAAACCTTATCTAAGGGTATCGGCTTTTGCAAAAACTATATTTAACTTAGATTTGGAAACAGAGTTTTTGTTGGCAGATGAAGCAGATGAATCAGCCTTAATAAGCAAAATAAAACTTCCTGAAATTCCTAATGTTTTTGTGGATGTTGTCGCTAATGCTATGGGAGACAGACTAAAAGAAAATTTAAGTATAAAGGAAGATACTTTTAATGAACTTGAAGAATTAAAGTCCGATACTATGGAGTTAAGTAGGGTAAGTATGGCATTTGTAAGGACAAGAGATGACCTGATATCTAAGACTGATGATTTGGAGAAGGATGTAAGGGAAGTTTATGACAGTATTGAGAACCGACCTATTTTCAAGGTTATAACATCAAGAGATAATGCAGATTTGGTAACAGTAAGTATGGATATTAATGAAGACTTGATAAGACTTATGTCTGCCAGTAGAACATTGCTTAGTAATACTATGGCAAATCAATCGGTATCAGAAGGAATCAAATCATCTTTTGAAACCTTGTCGGAAAATGTATCCGGACTTGAAAAAGACGGGACAGAACTTTCTGAAAAAGTAAAGGGATTAAAAGAAGTTATGGATACCGAGTATAGTGATAATAATGATTATTATAAAGAGTTTAATAAAGTACTTGCCAATACGAAGATAGGAAACAGCAGAAATAATGCAGTGTATACTTATCTGTCAAATCCCGTAAATATATCCAATATTGATACTTTATTGGACAGTAAAGAAGAAGTAGAGGCAGTTCATAAAGATACAAGATCAAGTATTGTCAGTGTGCTTATAGTGTATATTCTAAGCATGTTGATAGCTTATATGATGCAAAATATTGATTTTACACATTTTTATAAAAGAAGAGCAGGGCATAGAAAATCTGTTAAAAATGCTGCGCTACCAATTTCCTTACTTTGTATTATGAGTTTGGTATGCAGCAGCATACTGTCACTAATTTCAATTAATAACCTTGATATGTGGTTTGAAAAAGGATTAGGCTTTTATATATTGATATTTTTGAACACCTTGCTTTGTGCATCTTTAAGTAATTATATATTAAAAAAGTTTAAAACTTTAGGAATGAGTATGATTATAGGAACTTTACTTCTATATATTATAAGTGCAGGGCAGTTATTTGATGAATCTTATACCACAAGTAATAAATGGCTTGGAAGATTTTCTTTACTTAATTATATGGACAGTATGCTTGGAAATTATATATCAGGTAACTCCAACTTTGTTATAGCAACAATAATACTTTTAGCCTTAACAAGTATAGTAATAGTTCTTAATACGCTTGAATATAGGGATATAGGTGAGATGTAATGAATAGTGAATATGGGCTGTATGCAGCTTCTTTGCATATAGATGTGGAAAATTACAATAATAAAGGACAAAAAGAAAAAACTTATATAAGTGATGAGAAAGATTTGCATATTCTTTTCGATAAGTCAGCAAGTGACCGTATCAATAAAATTAAGTTTGAAGAACAAAGGCTATATATAGAGGATAAGGAGTCTATATTTGTAAAAGAAATAAAAAAAGAAGACATAGTAAAGTATTATCAAAAGGATTTATTTTTATCTGATGGTTTGCTTACTGATTCGCACAATATAGGAATAAGTTTAAGAGAGGATTATAAAGCGCCTAATGCAGGAGTGTTGTTGTGTTTTTGTATGGCATTTATTTTTATGATGTTGTCACTTATTTCAATCTTCAGAGCAAGAGTCAAAAAAAGAGGAAGGTAATGATGGAAGAGTATGTGGATATAAGTTTAAAAATTGATAAAGTGTATGAGTTGAGAGTACCGGTTTATATAAGAGTAAAGGAATTATTGCTAATAATAAAAGATGCTTATAATTTGCAAGAGGATTTTAAGAATTCTATTATCAGAGATTTGCAGGATGGCAAGGTTTATAGCAGTTTTGAAAAACTTGAAAGAGTACACAATGCTGCAATATTAATAGTGGAGAATTTTACAAAGGATAAAGCTGATGGAAACAATTAAACAAATAATATTAAAAGAAGACATAAAGTCGGATAAAGATATGGCAGTGGCTTTGCTTAAGTCTAAAAATATTAATTTTATAGTTGCAAGTGTTGTGGAAAGTGATGATAGCATAGAGATGGAATATGTTATAGATGAGGAACTAAGAGGATTTGACTATGTTTATCAGTTGGATTTGGAAGAAAAACTCAGGTATTTATTGAATATTGCAAATGCATATGACAGTATTTTGAAAACAGATTTTACGGTTGATATAAAACCGGATAATATTTATTTTGATGTTAATGCCTTAGTTAAGTTTACTCATAAAGGAATTTATAAGGCTGTAGAGCCTTATGAGAATTTAAAAGAAGAGGAATTTATCAGAGTATATAAAGCAATTATCATAAGTACATTGGACAGTAAGTATGAATACAGTACCTTGCTTAACGGTAAATTAGAGTTTTACAAGGGCAATCTTCTGTGCGAGAAAATACTTCACAGTATGGAATATAAAGAACTCATAGATATAGTTAAAGAGGCGTATTTTAAAGAAAAAGATAATAATATACTCAATTACACTAAATTGCCTAATAAATTTGTTACAGGCTTAAGATTAGGTGCGGGCATAAGTTCGGCACTTGCTTTGATTGCACTTATATCAACTGCGTATTTGACATTGATATATATACCTAAGATTGAGGCTGTATCAATGAGCAGACTTGCATTTTCAAAAAAATCATATTCAGAAGTTTTAAATTACAGCAAGAAAATAGATGCAAGAAGTTTAAGACAGGAGGATAAGTATATAGTAGCTTATTCGGCTGTTATGACAGAAGCTCTTAGTGATAAACAAAAAGAAAGCTTGCTTAACAATATATCGGAAAGTTCCAATGAAGCATATCTTAGATACTGGATTCTTATAGGTAGAGCAGATATTGATAAAGCTTTGGATATAGCAAGTTTTCTTGACGATCCGGAACTTTTAATGTACGCAATGACTAAAAAAATAGACGAATTACAAAGAAATCCCGCTCTTGGTGCTGAGGAAAGAACTCAGAAAATTAACGAATATAAGAATAAGTTGGAAGAACTTAAAAAGAAGTATTTAAGTGTTGATGAGAGCAAAAAAACTGATAGTGAAGATAAGCAATAAGAGTGAGGAATCGGGAATGAATTTTTATATTATACATGATAAAGACTGCTATACCTTATATCCCAAAAGTGAGTATAGCATAGGTAAGAACAGTGATATTTGCATAAATATTTCAAAGTTATATACCGTTAATGTGGAAGCGGATAAAATTACTTTAGACAACAAAGAATATAAACTTGGAATACATGATATAGAACTTGACAGTGCAAATATTAAAGTAATTATTCTAAAAAAAGAAGATTATTATTTAATTGATAAAAAAGATATATCAATAGGTTTTGAAGATAATTGTGATATCAAGTTTAATAATTTAAATATAGAGTGCTTTCTAAGGCTTGAAGATATGGAACTTGTAAGCTCAAAAGAATATTTTGTAAATGGAAGATTATCAGAGAAACAAGGCATTATAAGAATGCAGGATGTAATAGTTTTTGATATTGGAGTAAGTCTTTGTATTATAGATAATATATTGGCAATCAGTGCGGTTTTTGATATTGAAACCGAATTTGGTAAATTGGAAAGATTGCCACAAAAAGAAGATAGGAGAAGTGATTTTCACAGATCGCCCAGAATTATACTTAAAGAGCCTGATGCAAAGGTAAGTATTGCTCAGCCTCCAACTAATGAAGAAAGTAACAAACAAAACCTTTGGAAGATAATCATAGCACCTCTTGCAATGATTGCTTTTACTATAGTTACATATATGCTGTCAGCCGGTGGAGGCATGATGATCATGATGATGGGAATGTCTGTAATAACTATTATTACATCCCTACATTCTTATTTTGATGATAAGAAAAAAACTAAAGAAAGACAAAAAAGAAAGCTTGAAGATTACAAAAAGTATTTGGATGAAAAGTATGTAAGCATATATGGATTAAAAAAAGAACAGCAAGAAAGTATGAGTTATCACTATCCGGATATGAAAGATATTTTGAAAATGTCTAAAAATACGGATAGAAGAATCTACGAAAAAACGGTATATGATTTTGATTACCTTACTTACAGGCTTGGAAGCGGGCTTGTAAGACCAAGTTTTAGAATAGATTATTCAGAAACAGAGCTTAATAAATATAATGAAGAAGCAAGTAAAAAGGTAAAAGCTTTGATGGCACATTATAATTATATAGAAAATATGCCGATAAAGAGTGATTTGATGGTGCCGGTAGGGTACATAGGAGATAGGAGGATCTTAATTGAACAGGTACAGCAGCTTATGATGCAAATAGCTCTGTTTCACAGTTATCATGATATTATTTTTATTCCTATATTCAGAGAAGAAGAATTAAGACTTTGGTCATGGTGTAAGTACCTACCTCATATGAAGATTAAAGAATTAAATATGAGATCTTTTATCTACAATCAAAAAAGCAGAGATCAGATTCTTACCGCTCTTTATCAGATAATTAAGGAAAGAAAGACTGATGCGGAAAGTGAAAAAAGCAAGGAAAAGATATATTCTCCAAGGTATATATTATTTATTATGGATTTAAGTCTATTACTGGATCATAATATTATGGAGTATATCAATGAGGATTTATCTAAGATAGGGATAAGTTATGTATTTACCAGTGATGTTATTGAGAGTTTGCCTGAGCATGTAAAAACTGTAGTTTCATATAAGGGTGAGAAAAGTGCAAGGCTTATACTTAAGAACAAAGATTTTGTAAATATTGAATTTCATCCGTTGAAACCTCTTAAGATTGATGAAAAAGCAAATTTTGCTTCAAGTCTTGCCGCAGTTACTCATGTCCAAACACTTAGAAACTCGATTCCCGACTCTGTTACATTTTTACAAATGTATGGTGTGAAAAAAGCTGAGGAACTTAATATATTGAACAAATGGAATATTAATGATACTTATAAGACTATGTCTGTGCCTCTGGGACTCAGGGGTAAAGATGACATACTTTATCTTAACCTTCATGAGAAAGCGCACGGTCCTCACGGTCTTATAGCAGGAACTACAGGCTCGGGAAAATCTGAGCTTGTGCAAAGCTATATATTATCCCTTGCGGTTAATTTCCATCCCTATGAGGTAGCTTTTCTTCTTATAGACTATAAGGGAGGTGGTATGGCTAATTTGTTTAAAGAGCTGCCTCATCTTGTCGGAACTATTACAAACCTGGATGCCAATCAAGCTAACAGAGCATTGGTGTCTATTAAGGCTGAACTTAAGAAAAGGCAGAGGGTATTTGCTGAAAATGATGTTAATCACATAAATCAATATAGCAAACTTTTTAAAGAAGGTAAGGTAAGTTCGCCTATGCCGCACTTATTTATAATATCGGATGAGTTTGCCGAGCTTAAGGCGGAGCAGCCGGATTTCATGAAAGAATTAGTGTCCACAGCCAGAATAGGGCGTTCACTCGGTATACATCTTATCCTTGCGACACAAAAACCCTCAGGCGTTGTCAATGATCAGATATGGTCAAACTCAAAATTTAAAATAGCACTTAAGGTTCAGGATATAGCTGATTCAAGGGAGATTATAAAAACCCCCGATGCAGCACAGATAACTCAGACCGGTAGGGCTTATCTTCAAGTGGGTAATAATGAAATCTATGAACTTTTTCAAAGTGCATGGAGCGGTGCGGATTATAATCCTGATAAAATAGGTGTTAAAAAAGAAAATATAGTGTATGAAATTACCGATAACGGTCAATATAGGACTATTAACAGTGATCTTAGCGGCTTGGAAGGTGTGAAGAAAGTATCATCAGTACCTACAGAGCTTGATGTAATCGTAAAACTTTGTGCTTATATTTTTAACGCTATAGGTATAGAAAAAGTTCCAAGTCCTTGGCTGGAGCCTTTAAAAGAAGTTATATATACAAAAGAAATAGAAAGTACGGATTTTAAGGATTATTGGGAAAGTGAAGAAGAGTATGAAATATTACTCGGATATATAGACAGACCCGACAGGCAGTTGCAAGAACCGTTATATATCAAGCCGGAAAATGCAGGTCATATACTTTTGGTATCAAGTCCGGGCTTTGGAAAATCAACCTTCCTGCAAAGTTTTGCTATGAACATTATCAGAAAAAACAGACCTGATAAGGCACATTTTTATCTGTATGACTTTGGTAACAGCGGACTTGTAGCTTTGTCGGACTTTCCACATGTGGCAGATTATTTTACCATGGATGAAGATGAAAAAATCAAAAAGTCCATAAGGATTTTAACGGCTGTAATTAAAGAAAGAAAAAGGCTTTTAGGAGAATCCAAGCATACGAATTTATCAAGATATAATGAGTCTTCTGAAAACAAATTGGAAAGTATATTTATATTAATAGATGGTTTTGATGCTTTAAATGATTTGAAGTTTTCGGATGTATTTAATGAACTTCTTAATACCGTGGCAAGAGACGGGGTGGCTTTAGGTATATATATAGTGGCAACTATGTCAAGACTTAACTCTATGAGATTGCAATTACAGGCTAATTTTAAGACCAAGATAGCTATGTATCTTTTTGATAAGAGTGATTTGTCAACCATAGTCGGAAGATCTAATATTGCTATGGAAGAAATCAGGGGCAGAGCTTTAACTAAGCTTGATGAAATAAGCAATTTTCAAGTAACATTACCATATGGGTATGAAAATTATTCTGATTATATAGCAATGATAAAAGAAGAAGTAAGTGTGATGAATTCTATTCATAAGGGCAATAAGGCTAAAAAGATACCGATGCTTCCTGAAAAGTTAAGTAAGAATAATTTTATGCCTTATGTAGACTTAAGTGATAACAGTAGTTTTGTACTCGGTCTATATTCTGAAAGTGTAAGTTTGGCAAAGTTCAGTTTAAATAAGTCTTTTATGTTGACTTCGGATAATATAGCGACTGTAGGTAATTTTTTAGCTTTGGTTGAGTTTAATAAAGAAATATTCGGGTATAAGCTTTTAATTTTAGACCCGACATTTAAAATAGCCAAGAACAGATTTTTGGGAGTTGACAGATTTAATACAGGTTTGGATATAGAAAATGTGACCAAAACAATTTTAGAAGATCTCAAAAAAAGGATAGAAGAGCCTAAGAAGGATTATCCCTCATGGATAATAATAATTCCGGACATAGTTAATTTTATATCAAATGCAGCTATCAAGGAACCGGACTATAAATTACTTATTACGGAAGGTGCAAAGTATGGAGTAACATTAGCTTTTGTAGGTTTGTACAGTGATTTGGTAACAAGTTATGATTCAAATGTAAGGCTAAGTAAGCAGCTGGTAGAACAGGTATTTATAGGTATGAGAATAAGTGATCAGGATCATACAAGATATCCATATATTTCTAACGAACCATATCTTAAACCGGTAGAAGGGCATATACTTCGTGCAGAGGGGTATGAGAAGGTAATGATAGTTAGTGGAAATGAGTAAATTTTTATAGTAGACGAGGAGGCTTATTTGATGACTGATAAAGAATTAGGAGTATCTATCAAATAAAAAGAAAAACAATTATATCTATTAATAGTAGTTGGTATACTTGCTGCTTTTATTGTAAACTATATACTAATGTAGTGTATCATTGATATCTAGCCTTATTACTACTTTGTTAATAGATTGTAACATAAACATAATAAAGAAAGTTGAAACTTACTCTACTATTGCTGCTATTAATTGGATGTCAATGATACTATACACTAGAAGGTGATGATAATGAGTTAAGAGGAAAAAAAGTGGATAATAAGGGGATTAGATAATGGCAAGCTGGAGCGGTATAAGAAAAAAACTGGAAACAGAATATCTGGCAGAATGTCTTAGGGAACATATTCAGTATTTTGCAACATCATACAGCAGAAGTCCTGACCGTGAAGGTAGGGCGGCTATAAGGTATGATGGTAAAGAAATAATTAAGGGTTGCTTTTGGAATAATTGGCTGAAGGCGGATTTATTTCCGAAAGACGAAAAATACGAAAAACGCATGAAAGTTGAATATGCTTTTATGGATGATACAGCTTTGAAACTCGGAGTATTTGATCAAAGAAGTTTTTATGCTGCCTTTGCAGAGTTTAATAATCAAAGTATTGAAATGAGCTTGAACAGTGAAAACTTAATCGTAAGAATATTTGCCTTGTTAGACAGAAGGCTTGGTAAAAGAAGGTTGCTTTTAATGCAGGAGACAATAGAAAAAGAACCGGATACATTTCAGGAATTTTATGCGATTCGTATGAAGGAGGAAGGTTTGGTATAAGCTGCTTGCTATCATATTCTATGTACTTTTTCATAAAGAGTGCCTGAGGGTAGCAAAGATTAAATAAAAAAGTCTATTAACCCCCACATCTGAGATGGGGGAAGTGGCAAAGCCATAGTGTTGCTTAGAGTGCTAAAAAACTCCTATGCTATAATGATATTGGTTTCGCATTCCATATCAAAGCATAGGAGGTATCCAAATGGATAATCAAAGTAATTATATACAAGGTATAATTACACTTACCATATTGTTTTATACCAAAATATAGAAGGAAAATCATATATAAGTTCGTCAATTTTATGATCCGTACCTTCAGGCGTATGTTGTTTCATAGCGATGAAAGGATTTGTTCATCAGTATATTTGCCCATATTTTTCCTCCAATAAATTAATAAGTTCAGGAGAAGGATTGAAAGAATTTACAACAAGACCTCCTCCATTATTAGAATGTAAAGTAATTCTGACATATAAATCACTAAGATTATTCACATATATAAGAAAACCGATGCCTCCCATAGGGTTTTGGGATATAGTTTCTGAATCAATCTTATAACTTTTTATAATTCCATCATCCGTAAATGCATTAGGGTCGTATTCTTTTATATTCTTTTTAATTAATTCTGTTATCATTGAGTCATACACTGCCTCTTTCATCTCTTGTTCCATTTGTTGCTTTGAAGCGATAAAACGTAATATAGGAACTCCTATCAGTAATGTTACTACAATTAAAAAAACATATCTTTTCTTCATAATGACTCCTTGCTAGCTTTTTGGTCTTAGCAAAACTTTAATACAAAATTATAGTGTGTTACGTATACATCCTGTTATGTCGATTACATACATCATACAATGCAATTATTAAAATATCATATTAAAATTGTAGTATATTTATAAAATATTATCAATAAGAAATATAAATACAACAATATATGTGAATATAAAAATAATTTTATATTATTAATGAAACAATCAAATATTATTTATTGTGCCAAATTTAGGTGTTATAATGTAATATGTGCAGTAATATTTTGAGTTCATAAGATGCGAAAGTGTTACGGACAGATAAATAACAGGAGAAATCCATATGAAAAGATTAATTACCTTAGTATTCACAGCACTGTTTTTATCAGGTTGTACAAACCAACAATACACAGATGAATAAACTAAAACCTGCTACATAGATAAGGCGGAAAATTTAATGCTTTTTGATAAGAAATATATCTTGGCTAAATTTAAGAACAGAGAAGAAATCTATAAGTTTGACAAAGAAGATTTTAGCGCACGGAAAGTTCTTACCAACAAAAAGGGCTATATAATAGATATAAATGATGACATTTATATCGTAATGGATAAAAAGTATCTATATAAAAGGAATTTATCAGGTAAGGAGCTTTGGAAGGTAAAACTCGAAAAGAATTATATAAAAGATGAGGTTAAAGTAGAGGTTGCCGGAGATTGGCTCTTTATAAAGTCATTTGACTTAAAAAGTGAACAATCTCATTTGGAAGAAAAGATTGATTTAAAAAACGGAAAGAAAATAAAAAAGTAGGCATATAAATAATAGGTAATAACCATTACCATACAAGAAGGCAATGATAATGAGTTAAGAGGAAAAGAAAGTGGAGAATAAGGGGATTAGATAATGGCAAGCTGGAGCGGTATAAGAAAAAAATTGGAAACAGAATATCTAGCAGAATGTCTTAGGGGGCATATTCAGTATTTTGCAACATCCTACAGCAGAAGTCCTGACCATGAGGGAAGGGCTGCTATAAGGTACGACGGAAAAGAGATCATTAAGGGTTGCTTTTGGAATAATTGGCTGAAGGCGGATTTATTTCCGAAAGACGAAAAATACGAAAAACGCATGAAAGTTGAATATGCTTTTATGGATGATACAGCTTTGAAACTCGGAGTATTTGATCAAAGAAGTTTTTATGCTGCCTTTGCAGAGTTTAATAATCAAAGTATTGAAATGAGCTTGAACAGTGAAAACTTAATCGTAAGAATATTTGCCTTGTTAGACAGAAGGCTTGGTAAAAGAAGGTTGCTTTTAATGCAGGAGACAATAGAAAAAGAACCGGATACATTTCAGGAATTTTATGCGATTCGTATGAAGGAGGAAGGTTTGGTATAAGCTGCTTGCTATCATATTCTATGTACTTTTTCATAAAGAGTGCCTGAGGGTAGCAAAGATTAAATAAAAAAGTCTATTAACCCCCACATCTGAGATGGGGGAAGTGGCAAAGCCATAGTGTTGCTTAGAGTGCTAAAAAACTCCTATGCTATAATGATATTGGTTTCGCATTCCATATCAAAGCATAGGAGGTATCCAAATGGATAATCAAAGTAATTATATACAAGGTATAATTACACTTACCATATTGTTTTATACCAAAATATAGAAGGAAAATCATATATAAGTTCGTCAATTTTATGATCCGTACCTTCAGGCGTATGTTGTTTCATAGCGATGAAAGGATTTGTTCATCAGTATATTTGCCCATATTTTTCCTCCAATAAATTAATAAGTTCAGGAGAAGGATTGAAAGAATTTACAACAAGACCTCCTCCATTATTAGAATGTAAAGTAATTCTGACATATAAATCACTAAGATTATTCACATATATAAGAAAACCGATGCCTCCCATAGGGTTTTGGGATATAGTTTCTGAATCAATCTTATAACTTTTTATAATTCCATCATCCGTAAATGCATTAGGGTCGTATTCTTTTATATTCTTTTTAATTAATTCTGTTATCATTGAGTCATACACTGCCTCTTTCATCTCTTGTTCCATTTGTTGCTTTGAAGCGATAAAACGTAATATAGGAACTCCTATCAGTAATGTTACTACAATTAAAAAAACATATCTTTTCTTCATAATGACTCCTTGCTAGCTTTTTGGTCTTAGCAAAACTTTAATACAAAATTATAGTGTGTTACGTATACATCCTGTTATGTCGATTACATACATCATACAATGCAATTATTAAAATATCATATTAAAATTGTAGTATATTTATAAAATATTATCAATAAGAAATATAAATACAACAATATATGTGAATATAAAAATAATTTTATATTATTAATGAAACAATCAAATATTATTTATTGTGCCAAATTTAGGTGTTATAATGTAATATGTGCAGTAATATTTTGAGTTCATAAGATGCGAAAGTGTTACGGACAGATAAATAACAGGAGAAATCCATATGAAAAGATTAATTACCTTAGTATTCACAGTACTGTTTTTATCAGGTTGTACAAACCAACAATACACAGATGAATATAGATTTAACGAATTTCTTATTTAGTACAAAAATAATAATAATTCTACAATAGGAGTTCTTGGTGTAGTGTACAATGATAGAATTTACTACTTTTCAGATGAAATAGGGCAGAGTGGAATATACAGTATGAAAACTGACGGCTCGGGTATTTGTTTTGAAGTCGAAGCAAAAGATATACAGAAATTACAGCTAAGAGAAGGTAAGCTATACTATCTTTGTTATGAAAGAATTAGTTACGGTAAAAGTAATGAAAGATGGGGAAATAAAAGTTACTCGCTGAAAAGTAAGGATTTAATAACTGATGAGATAACGGAATATAAAGATATAGAAAATAAAATAAAAAGTATAATGGAAAAATATCAGGAAAATGCTTATAGAGGGTTATGGGATTTTTATTACTTAGGTGAGGGTGAGTTTATTGTCAGTTATTTGGAACCGGCAGTACCGGTAATGAATTTTAGGTTATTTAGTAATAAAATAAAGATAGACGGAGAGATTCCGGGATTATGCACAGTGGAAAGAATAAGTTTTGGCAAAGATATTCATTCCATGAATTTGCATAGACTAAGCAAAGACAATTATTTATTAAGTTCCGGAACAAATAATTATGAAAATGTAGGAACATACGATATTACTGTCTATGATGTGGAATCTATTTAGGACATTTTCATTTGTGTCTGACAGACGGTAAAGAAATCATTAAGGGTTCTTTTGGAATACAAAAAGATAAGAGGTGTATTGATGTATAGTTTTTATTTGGATAATAGGCGTGAAAAAGGATTTGCTTATATTGAGCATTTAGAAGAAAAGGCATTATATAAGCTTTATCAAAAAAAGGATATAACCTTTGTAAAGCAGTTATGGAACAGGTATTATGAAGATTATACCTTTGAAATAGAAGAGCTTGAAGCTGCCCGAAGAGATATGATGAAGTATTTGAGTGTAGAAAATTGGGATACCGGTAATGAAGAAGAAAAAGAGCAGATGTATTTAATGTATAAGCTTATTGCTATAGTATCCTATGCACTTTTTCATAAAGAGTTCCTGCTGGGTAGCGGAGATTAAGTCTATATATTGAAAACAGCCACAAAGCTGTAGATTGAGAGGTATGTTCTGTGAAAGAGGAATGTTTGATTTGTAAGGCTTTGCTTGAATATCTTGAGTCGGATATAGTCATGGAGTGTGAGCTTTGCCATAAAAAAGAAAATAGCAAGACGAGGTGTGTTAACAATCACTATGTGTGTAATGAGTGCCATACTCAAGGGCTTGACAGTATCATCGGCTTATGCATGAGAGAAGAATCAAAGAACCCGATTGAAATAATAGAAAAAATCATGTCAATGCCGTTTTGCCATATGCATGGTCCGGAGCATCATGTTATGGTTGGTTCTGCACTCCTTACAGCATATAAGAATGCAGGTGGAGATATTGACCTTCACAGTACATTGATTGAGATGATGAATCGTGGCAAATGTGTTCCGGGCGGTGTGTGCGGATTTTGGGGAGCTTGCGGAGCGGGGATAAGCTCAGGAATATTTATTTCGATTATTTCAAAGTCCACACCGCTGACTAACGAGCCATTTTCATTGTCACACAAGATGACTTCTAAGTCACTTGGAAAGATTGGTGAGATTGGCGGACCACGCTGTTGTAAAAGAGATTCATTTTTATCCATCTGCTCTGCTGTTGACTTTGTTAAAGAACATTTCGGTATTGAGATGGAAAAAGCAAAAATAGAGTGTGGTTTTACTGAACAAAATAATCAGTGTATAAAGGACAGATGCCCATTTTTCAAGACAAACAACTAATACAAATTGTTGAAATAAAAGCATAGTATAATTCTATTTGTTTAAAATAATTCATAACCCAAACTTCCCAAACCTAAAATTGGGTAAGTAGGTTGAAACTTCGATACATTAGCTGGTCAAATAATGGATTGTATATGTTGTATAGTAATAAAAATGTCTACAGTATCAGTTTAAATGAGAATAGTTCAGTATAGCAAGCGAATATTAAAAAAATAACCTTAATAATTTTCTTGACATTTGCCCTTTTAAATGCTTTAATAGTCAGCAATTAAAAAGTTAATAACTTAAACCGTTGATGTGGAGATAAAAACTCTCATGCGCTTACAGAGAGTCCGGGTGGCTGGAAACCGGATAGAAATGCAGTTTGTTAAATGGACCACTGAGGGCATAGTCAAAGGCTTTATTAAGCCGAGTATTCTATGACGATAATACATGCGTTAGTTGTATAGGATATGTTGGTATCTGAAAAAGAGTATGTGTATCAGTACACATGAATTAAGGTGGCACCGCGGGTAAATATTACTCGTCCTTGATAGATTTTAAATCTGTCATGGGCGAGTTTTTTGTTTTTATTAAAGATCTTGCCCATAACATGAAGTATGTGAAGTCGTTAAACACTAAATAATCAGTAAAAATACATTTATATCAGGAGGAAGTATGAAGACCAATATAAGTTTAGATAAGATTAAGGAAACAGCGAAGCTTAAAATATATAAGAAAATAGCTGTAAGTACTGAGATACTTGCGGATGTGAGAACTCCCATAGAGTTACTTAAAATACTTAAAGAAGTCAGCACACACACATATATACTTGAGTCTGCGGAAGAAAATCTGACTTGGGGAAGATACACCTTTCTCGGATTTGAGCCTAAATTAGAGATAACACTTAATGATTATAAAATAAAGATAAAGGATAAAGACGGAGTAAGACTTGAAGAAGACTGTATAAACCCTGCAAAGTATATAAGGCAGATACTGAGCGAGTACAAAAGTCCCAAGCAGGAAGAACTGCCAAGTTTTACCGGCGGTTTGGTAGGGTATTTTTCATACGATTATATAAAATATGCAGAACCGAAGTTAAAACTTGATAATTCAAAAGATGCAGACTTTAAAGATATGGACCTTATGCTGTTTGATAAAATCATAGCCTATGATAATTATAAACAAAAAATTATAGTAATAGTAAATATGGACATAGCCGGTGATGATATAGAAGTAAATTATAAAGATGCATTAAGAGAAATAGAAAGAATTATAGGACTTATAAAGCATGGAAAAGCGAAGGAAGAAGAGAAAATAAAGCTTTTATCGGATTTTGAGCCTTTATTTGAAAAAGAAGAGTATATGGCAATAGTCGGAAGGGCAAAAAAATATATATACGAGGGAGATATATTCCAAGTAGTCTTATCCAACAAACTTGAAGCAAAGGCAAGCGGAAGTCTGTTGGATGCATACAGAAGACTTAGGATCAGCAACGCTTCACCATATATGTTTTACTTTTCAAGTAATGATATAGAAATAGCCGGTGCATCTCCGGAAACCCTTGTAAAACTTAAGGATAAAAAACTGTCAACATTTCCGCTGGCAGGTACAAGAAAAAGAGGCAGTACGGAAGATGAAGATAAGAAACTTATAAAAGACCTTTTATCGGATGAAAAAGAAAAGGCTGAGCATAATATGTTGGTAGACCTTGGAAGAAATGACCTTGGTAAGATCAGTAAGTTTGGAAGTGTAAAGGTTGATAAATATATGGAAATAGTAAAATTTTCCCATGTTATGCATATAGGTTCTACAGTAAAGGGACTTATAAGAGAAGACAAGGATGCGCTTGATGCGATAGAAGCCGTGCTTCCGGCAGGTACACTTTCCGGAGCGCCTAAAATAAGAGCCTGTGAGATCATAGATGAGCTTGAAGGGGATAAAAGAGGTATATATGGAGGAGCTATAGGTTATATAGACTTTAGCGGAAATATGGACACCTGCATATCTATAAGACTGGCATATAAAAAGAAAGACAGGCTGGTTATTCGCTCCGGTGCCGGCATAGTGGCAGACTCTGATCCTGAGCTTGAATATGAAGAATGTGTCAATAAGATGAAGGCGGTAAAATATGCTATAGAGTCCGCATGTAAGGAGGAAATGTAATGATACTCTTGATAGATAACTACGACAGCTTTTCCTATAACCTGTATCAGCTTATAGGAAAGATAGACAGTGATATAAAGATAATAAGAAATGATGAATTAAGTGTCAAGGAAATCATAGACTTAAAACCTAAGGCAATAGTTATTTCACCGGGACCCGGAAAACCGGAAGATGCAGGGGTAAGCGTAGAGCTTATAAAGGCGGTTAAAGATATACCTATACTCGGCATTTGCCTTGGGCATCAGGCTATCTGTGTGGCTTTCGGAGCAAAGGTCTCTTATGCCAAAAAACTTATGCACGGTAAACAATCCTATATATACCTTGACAATAAGGCTCCTATATTCAATAAATTGTGTACCAAGCTTAAAGTTGCAAGATACCATTCGCTTTGTGCAGTGGAAGGAACTATACCGGATTGCCTTGAGGTAATAGGAAGCAGTGAAGAGGCGGAGATCATGGCAGTAAGACATAGAGAGTATCCTATATACGGGCTGCAATTTCACCCGGAGTCCATACTTACACAGCAAGGAGAAGATATGATAAAGAACTTCCTGTTACAGTGCAGTTAGTGTAGTGTATTGTTGACATCTAGACTTATTACTGCTTTGTTGATATGTAGTAACACTATATAATAAAGAGAACTGAACTTTGATTTAATATTTTTGGTTTTAATTAAATATCAACGATACATTACACTAGTCGTATACATAAGCAGTATTCTAAGACATAAAACTTTTGACAATAAAGACTTAATAAGAGGGACTAAGATGATAAAAGAAAGTATAAAAGATTTGGTAGAGGGTAAAGATTTAAGCGCAGATACAGCCTATGCCTGTATGGAAGAGATGATGAGCGGCAGTGCAAGTGATGTGGCTATGGCGGCATTCCTTACGGCGCTTAGCATAAAGAGAGCAAGCATTGAAGAAATTACCGCATTTGCAAAATGCATGAGAAATCATGCACTTGAGTTTGATTATAGCGGAGATTTACTTGAAATAGTAGGAACGGGAGGAGATGCCTCCAATTCATTTAACATATCCACTACTGCGGCTATAGTTACGGCAGCAGCCGGCATAAAAGTAGCCAAGCACGGTAACAGAGCGGCATCTTCAAAATCGGGAGCGGCAGACTGTTTGGAAGCCTTAGGAGTGAATATAGCCCTAAGCCCTGAAAAAAGCAAAGAGGTGCTTGATAAAGCAGGTATATGTTTTCTGTTTGCACAAAACTATCACAGTGCCATGAAACATGTGGCAAAGGTAAGGAAAGAAATAGGTATAAGAACAATATTTAATATATTAGGACCGCTTGCAAATCCTGCAAAGGCAAATATGCAGCTTTTGGGAGTGTATGAAGAAGCCTTGGTAGAGCCTATGGCAGCTGCGCTTCAAAGTCTTGGAGTAAAAAAGGGTATGGTAGTATATGCTTATGACAAATTAGACGAGGTATCGGTAAGCTCTGAAACTTTAGTGTGTGAATTTAGCAAAGAAGAAAAAAAGACCTATACCATAAAACCTGAGGACTTTGGACTCGGAAGATATAAAAAGGAAGAACTAAGGGGTGGAGAAGCCTTGGAAAATGCCGATATTACAAGAAATATACTTTCAGGTAAGGAAGTCGGAGCTAAGCGAGCAGCTGTAGTTATCAATACCGGTACAGCGCTTTACATCGCAGATAAGGTAAGTTCCATAAAAGAAGGAGTAAAACTTGCAGGTGAATTAATCGACTCCAAATCGGCACTAAAAAAATTGGAAGATTTTGTAAAATATACGAATATATAAGTAAAACCTGTTGATAAATTAATCAACTCAGAAACTGCACTAAAAAGAAGATTTTGCAGAATACACAGATATATAAGTAAAATTTGTTGATTAATTAACTCAGAAACGGCACTAAAAATAGAAGATTTTATAAAATATACAAACATATAGGTGAAATATGATATTAGACGAACTTGTAGCAATTACGCAAAAAAGACTTGAAAGACTTAAAAGCCTGAATTCAAAAGAAGAACTTGAGAAAAAAGCATTTGAGTTTGAAAAGGTAAATAAACTAAGCTTTAGCAAGGCATTAAGGCAAAATGAACTTAACTTTATCTGTGAGGTAAAAAAAGCCTCTCCATCAAAGGGAATTATATCAGAGGACTTTCCCTATATGGCAATAGCAAAGGACTATGAGGCGGCAGGGGCGGCAGCGGTATCGGTACTTACGGAGGAACAATACTTCCTCGGCAGTGATGAAGTATTTTCGGATATCAGAAAAAATATTAAGCTCCCCATGCTGAGAAAAGACTTTACCATAGATGAATACCAGATATATGAAGCTAAGTTAATGGGAGCGGATGCCGTACTTTTAATAGTAAGTATACTTAACTTTGATCAAATTAAAGACTTCCTAAAACTTTGCAATGCTCTTGGGCTTGATGCCTTGGTGGAAACACATGATGAAAAAGAGATAGAGCTGGCGCTTAAAGCCGGAGCTGATATAATAGGGGTCAATAACAGAAACCTCAAAAACTTTTCTGTAGACTTTGAAAATACCCTAAGGCTAAGAGAACTTATACCAAGAGAGCATATCTGTGTGGCGGAAAGCGGTGTAAGAGGGATTGAAGATGTCAGGGCTTTAAGAGAGTCGGGAATAGATGCAGTACTTATAGGGGAGCTTTTAATGTGTTCGGACAATAGGGTAGAGTTACTTAAATCCCTTAGAGGTATACATGACTAAGATAAAAATATGCGGACTGTTTCGAGAGGAAGACATAGAGGCGGTAAATGTATACCGACCGGACTATGTCGGATTTATAATAAACTATCCTAAAAGTCATAGAAATATAGATATTAAAAGCCTTGAAGTCTTAAGTAAAAAACTTGACGGCTCCATAAAAAGAGTTGCAGTATTTGTAAATGAAGATATAGAGTTTATAAAGAAACTTTTTGACAAAAAGCTGTTTGATATAATACAGCTACATGGAGAAGAGGATAATAAGTACATACAAAGCCTTAAAATATCTACAAAGGCAGATATCATAAAGGCACATAAGATAGAAGATAAATCAAGCCTTGATAAGATAAACTCCTGTGCCTCAGACCTTGTTTTAATAGATACCGGCAAGGGAGGCGGTTTAAGCCACAGCATAAAAAATATTGAGCTTTTAAAACAACTTAACAGGCGGTATATGCTGGCAGGCGGAATAGACGAGGCTAATGTGAGATATTTTCTTAAAGAACTTTCCCCATACGCACTGGATATATCAAGCGGGGCGGAGACGGACAGGAAAAAGGACAAAGCTAAGATAAAAAGACTTATAGAAATGATAAGAAAGGAAGAATGTAATGAGTAAAGAAAATGCCAAGGGCAGATTTGGTGTTCATGGTGGGAGATATATACCTGAGACCCTTATGAATGCGGTAATAGAGTTGGAAAATGAATATAATAAATATAAAAATGATGAAAGTTTCCAAAAAGAGCTTGACGATCTTCTTAAAAATTATGCAGGAAGACCTTCAAGGCTGTACTTTGCCGAAAATATGACTAAAGACTTAGGCGGAGCAAAGATATATCTAAAAAGAGAAGATCTTAACCATACCGGTTCACATAAGATCAACAATGTGTTAGGACAGGTGCTTTTGGCTAAGCGTATGGGCAAGAAGAGGCTTATAGCGGAAACCGGAGCCGGACAGCACGGAGTTGCTACAGCTACGGCGGCAGCACTGATGGGTATGGAATGTGAGATATTTATGGGTGAAGAGGATACTAAAAGACAGTCTCTTAATGTATACAGAATGAGACTTTTAGGTGCTAAAGTTCATGCGGTAACAGTAGGAACTAAAAGTCTTAAGGATGCAGTATCCGCCTGTATGAGGGAGTGGACAAGACGCATAGACGATACCTATTATGTACTTGGGTCGGTTATGGGACCGCATCCGTTCCCTACTATAGTAAGAGACTTTCAGGCAGTAATAAGCAGGGAAATAAAGGCTGATATATTAAAATATGAAAACAGACTTCCCGATGCGGTTATAGCCTGTATAGGCGGAGGCTCCAATGCCATAGGTGCTTTTTATGATTTTATAAAAGATGAGTCGGTAAGACTTATTGGCTGCGAGGCGGCAGGAAGAGGTTTGGAGAGTTTAGATACGGCAGCAAGTATTAACAGGGGAAGTCTTGGTATCTTCCACGGTATGAAGTCATATTTTTGTCAGGATGAATATGGCGGTATAGCACCGGTATATTCCATATCAGCCGGACTCGACTATCCGGGTATAGGTCCGGAACACTCTTATTTGCATGATACAAAAAGAGCCGAATATGTGGCAATAGAAGACGAAGAGGCGGTAAGTGCATTTGAATACCTGTCAAGAACAGAGGGCATAATACCGGCTATAGAAAGTGCTCATGCAGTAGCCTATGCAAGAAAGCTTGCGCCTACTATGTCTAAGGATGAGATAATAGTTATAAATATATCAGGTAGAGGTGATAAGGACTGCCTGTCAATTGCAAGGTACAGAGGGGAGGATGTAAATGAGTAGACTTTCAAAACTTTCAAAAGAAAATAAATTATTTATACCGTTCATAGTATGCGGAGATCCTGATATAGAAACTACAAAGGAGATAGTACTTAGCTGTGTTAAGGCAGGTGCGGATGTGATAGAGCTTGGAATACCTTTTTCAGACCCTATGGCAGAAGGACCTGTGATTATGAATGCTTATGACAGGGCGATAAAGGCAGGTACTACCACTACCAAAGTTATAAATATGCTTTCAGAAATAAGAACACAAGTAGATATACCGCTTGTATTTATGACCTATGCCAATGTTGTCTATGCCTATAGGTCAGGTATAGAGGATTTTGTAAAAGAGGCAGCTGCAGCAGGAATAGACGCTTTGATACTGCCGGATGTGTCATTTGAAGAGAAGGCTGAATTTTCTGATATATGTGACAGGTATAATGTTGATTTTATATCTTTGATTGCACCAAGCTCAGAAGATAGAATAGAAATGATAGCAAAAGAGGCGAAGGGATTTATTTACTGTGTATCCTCACTTGGAGTTACCGGAGTAAGAGAAAATATTGATACCGATATAGACAGTATGATACAAAGGGTAAGGAAGGTAAGTCAAATCCCCTGTGCAATAGGTTTCGGTATATCAACACCGAAGCAGGCAAAACTGATGGCGGATAAGGCGGATGGAGTCATAGTCGGATCCGGCATAGTGTCGCTGTGTGAGGAGTATGGTAAAGAGGCTCCGGCTAAGGTTTTTGAGTATGTAAGAGGTATGAAAGAGGGATTGATACCGTCTATTTAGTGTAGTGTATCGTTGATATCCGGCTTTATTACTACTTTGTCAATAGATTGTAACATATATAGTCAAAGATAATGAAGATTTACTCTGCTGTTGCTAATATTAATAAAATATCAATAATACATTACATCAGTTATAAAAATCAATACACTCCTGACAATAAATTAATAGTTAGGTAACTTGCTTGCTACAGTTCAGGTAGCCTAGATATATATGTATAATATGCCAAATGAAAGCTTGCTTTCAGCTACATATTATACATATATATCTAACCGGCTACTGCCAATATTCATCTTCGTCTAATTTATAAATAAGATTAAATATTTTTAGATTGTTTTGACGAAGATGAATGAGCTACCCGAACTGTAACACTTGCTTTAAGATTGGTGAAATATTTTACCGACTAAATAATATTTAGTTTTTTACAAAAATGTATTCATTAAAAACACAGCTCTGTGCTATACTTTTAATATACCGCAAGGTAGGTTATGTAGTTTTTATGTAATATGGCGAATTAAAAAAGGAGTACAGATAAATGCTTAAAAAAAGAATATTTTTAATTATGCTTGACAGTTTCGGCATAGGAGAAGCTAAAGATGCTAAGGAATTTGGAGATGAAGGCTCAAGTACATTAAAAAGTATTATGAGATCGGATAAGTTTGATATACCGAATATGAAAAAACTCGGACTGCTTAATATAGACGGTCTGGGAGTTGAAGGCAGCACAGAAAAAATCACGGGAGCTTATGCGAAGCTTAGTGAACAGTCAAAAGGAAAGGACACTACTACAGGGCACTGGGAAATAGCCGGTATTATATCAAAAAATCCTATGCCTACTTATCCTGAGGGCTTTCCTAAAGAGATTATTGACGAGTTTTCAAGACTTACGGGAAGGGGAGTGCTTTGCAACAAGCCTTATTCAGGAACCGAGGTTATAAGAGATTACGGAAAGGAACATGTAGATACAGGTAAGCTTATAGTATATACCTCTGCCGACAGTGTATTCCAAATCGCTGCACATGAAGAGGTGGTACCTGTGGAAGAATTATACAAATATTGTGAAATAGCCAGAAAACTTCTTAAAGGTGAACATGCCGTAGGCAGAGTAATAGCCAGACCTTTTATAGGTTCAGAGGGTAGTTATGAAAGAACCGCTAACAGACATGACTTTTCTTTAGAGCCTACCTCCGATACCATACTGGATGTTCTTCACAGGAACAACTTGGAAACCTATGCTGTAGGAAAGATATATGATATCTTTGCCCAAAGAGGGATATCAAACCATGTTAGAACCAAGAATAATGCCGAGGGTATGCAAAGAACCCTTGAAGCTTTGGATATGGACTTTAACGGGCTTTGTTTTGTAAATCTTGTGGACTGCGACATGATTTACGGACATAGAAGAGACATAGACGGCTATGCCAACGCTATTTCCGAGTTTGACAGATTCTTAAGCACCTTTATACCTAAGATGAAAGAAGAAGATATATTAATGATAAGTGCAGACCATGGTTGCGATCCGGGGTTTAGGGGTACGGATCATACCAGAGAGTATGTACCTTTCTTAGCCTACGGTAAATCTGTAAAGCAGGGGGCAAATCTTGGTATAAGAGAGAGTTTTGCAGATGTGGCAAAGACTATTCTGGATATATATGACTTAGAAAATACAGTAAATGGAGTAAGTTTCAAAAAGGAGCTGCTTGTATGATAAGTGACAGAGAGCTTATTGACTTGGCAATAGAGGCAAGAAAGGCGGCTTATACGCCCTATTCCAATTTTAAGGTAGGTGCAGCCTTGCTTTCCGGTAATGGTGAAGTGTATAAGGGCTGTAATATAGAAAATGCCGCCTATACTCCTACTAATTGTGCTGAAAGAACTGCATTTTTCAAGGCAGTATCGGAGGGTGTTACAGACTTTGAAGCCATAGCCATAGTAGGAGGATATGATAAGGAGGGGCTTAAGTTTTGCCCGCCTTGCGGAGTATGCAGACAGGTTATGATGGAATTTTGCAAAAGCGATAAGTTCAGGGTGCTGCTGCTTGATGAAAAAGGTGAAATAAAAAGTTATTTACTTAAAGAGCTGCTGCCCTTCGGTTTTGGACCAAAGAACTTGTTTTATCCTGCTTAGAAAGTTTAATAATCCAAAGGGTAAAACCTTTGGAAATTTGAAATAATGCTACCGCAATCCCACCGGCTTTAGACGGTGGGTTAAGGTAGTATAAGAAAAAACAATAGGGCAGGGACTGCCCGAATTAACGCCTGTGGAGATAGTAGGTTGCGAGGTCAGCGAAGCAGGAAGCCCATAGGCTTTAGACTATGGGTAGTTCACGTATTAATTACAATACTAATAAAGGATTTTTTATAATGTTATGAAAAAGAAAAAGGCTAACATATTTAAGAAAATAAAAATAAAATATATAGTTATACTTGTTGTAGTGGCTGCATTGGCATACGGCCTGTGGTCCTGTTTTAATATGGGTTCAAAGCAGGCTGATATTACAATGATGCAGGGCATGGGAAATGTGGTAGATGTTGTAAGAAGAGATATTAATTCCGAAGTTTCTTCTACCGGGGTTATAGAGGCTAAAGATACTTATAACATAACTGCACTTGTAAGCGGCGAAGTGGTAGAGGCTAATTTTGAGGTCGGTGATAAGGTTGAAAAAGATCAGGTCTTATATAAAATAGATGTATCTTCTGCAAAAGCCGAACTTGATAATGCAAGCAATTCTTTGAACAGAGCCAACAAATCCCTGGAAGATGTTAATAAAGACTACGGAAGTATTACAAGCAAATACAGCGGAAGAACTTATAAGTCAAACAGAAGCGGATATATAAAGGATATAAATATATTACCGGGAGATAAAGTAAGTGCCGGAACAAAGCTTGGAACAGTATACAACGACACTACTATGAAACTTAAGATTCCTTTTCTTAATACTGAGGCACAGCAGATACAGGTTGGAAGTCCGGCAACAATTACTATTTCAGATACCTATGAAGAACTCAGTGCAACTGTAGTTAGTATAAGCAATAAAGACGAGGTCTTAGACGGCGGAAGGCTGGTTAGATATGTGAATTTACAAGTGCAAAATCCCGGAGGCTTAACGGCTGCAACAAGTGCTTTTGCCAAAGTGGGGGACTTTACATCGGCAGGAGAAGAAAAGTTTGCTCCGCTTACAGATACCGAACTTACAGCAGATGTTCCCGCTACGGTAGATATAGAAAAGGTACTTGTAAGTCCGGGAGATTATGTTAAAGAAGGAACAGCGATATTTACGATTACAGCCGAGTCCTATGAAAAGATGCTTAGAACCTATGAGGACAATGTTGATAACGCCAAAGAAAGGGTTGAAAATGCACAATTAAAACTTGAATCAGCCAACGAAAGTATTGACAAATATACCATAAGTTCACCCATAGAAGGTCAGGTTATAACCAAGAATTATAAGGTGGGTGATAAGATAGGTTCAAATTCCGGAAAGGATAATGCAAGCACCACCTTAGCGAGTATTTATGATATGAATGAATATACTTTTAAAATGTCGGTAGATGAGGTCGATATTTCCAAGATTAAGGTAGGACAGGAAGTAAGAGTTGAATCTGAGGCATTTAAGGATAAAACTTATACCGGTAAGGTCAGCAACATAAGCCTGGAAAGTACCTCCAATAATGGAGTATCAACCTATCCTGTAACCGTAAAGCTTGATGAGAAGGGCGAGCTTCTTCCCGGAATGAATGTGCAGGCATATATTTTACTCGGGACATCCAAGAATACCCTATGTATACCGTCAGGAGCTTTGATGAGGGGCAATCAGGTATATGTGC
>ERZ773056.204-NODE-204-length-30035-cov-22.015811_pt1 | contig 30035 bp, 26 predicted proteins | sample MGYA00580857_ERZ773056 | MGnify/ENA primary metagenome ERZ773056 (study PRJEB29015, sample SAMEA2737996) | human oral metagenome | biome: human oral; feature: human-associated habitat; material: dental | place: China | collected 2114 ... | reverse complement strand
ATCGCCAGTACTTGCAATGTATAGAAGTGAGAATTTTAAAGATGCACTTGATAAAGCGGAAACATTGGTTGAATTAGGAGGACTTGGACACACTTCGGCTCTTTATGTAAATTTGGCGGAAAGAGAAAAAATTGATGAATTTGGAAGAAAAATGAAAACAGGAAGAACACTAATTAATATGCCGGCTTCACTTGGAGCAATTGGAGATGTATTTAACTTTAAATTGGAACCATCATTGACACTTGGATGCGGTTCTTGGGGTGGAAACTCAGTTTCTGAAAATATCGGAGTAAAACATCTTATCAATGTTAAAACAATAGCGGAAAGAAGGGAAAATATGTTGTGGTTCAAAGTGCCTCAGAAAGTATATTTTAAATATGGTTCACTTCCAACAGCTTTGGAAGAATTAAAAGGAGAACATAAAAAAGCTTTTATCGTAACAGATAGCGTGCTAGCAGAATTGGGATACACTGATCATATTACAAAAGTCTTGGAAGAAATCGGAATTGACTTTAGAATTTTCTCTGATGTAAAAGCAGATCCATTACTTAGCTCAACTCAAGAGGGAGCAAAAGCTATGCTTGAATTTAAGCCAGATGTAATTATTGCGCTTGGTGGAGGTTCAGCGATGGATGCCGCTAAAATTATGTGGGTACTATATGAACATCCAAAATTAAGATTTAGAGATTTAGCAATGAGATTTATGGACATCAGAAAGAGAATCGTTGAATTCCCTGAAATGGGTAAAAAAGCTAAATTTATCGCAGTTGCAACTTCAGCAGGAACTGGTTCAGAAGTAACTCCATTTTCTGTAATTACAGATGATGAAACAGGAATTAAATATCCGCTTGCAGATTATGCATTGACACCAAATGTAGCGATTAACGATCCTGAACTTATGCTTACAATGCCAAAAGGACTTACAGTAGCTTCTGGAATTGACGTATTTACGCATGCGCTTGAATCTTATGTTTCAGTTATGGCAACAGAATATACAAAACCATATTCAAAAGAAGCGGCAAGACTTGTATTCAAATACTTGCCAGAATCTGTAGAATTAGGAGCAAAGGCAATCAAAGCAAAGGAAAAAATGGCAAATGCCTCTTGTCTTGCTGGAATGGCTTTTGCAAATGCATTTTTAGGGATAAATCACTCACTTGCACATAAACTTGGAGGAAAATTCCACATCCCGCATGGTATAGCAAATGCAATAATTCTTGAAGAAGTTATCCGTTATAATTCAGCTGAAGCTCCGACAAAAATGGGATTATTCCCGCAATATAGATATCCTGATGCAATGCAAAGATATGCTGAAATGGGAGAACATTTAGGATTTGGCGGAAATACTAAAGAGGAAAAAGTAGAAAATTTAATTAAAGGAATCAATGAATTAAATAAAAAAATTGGTATTCCTGCAACTATTAAAGAATGGGGAATCCCTGAAAAGGATTTCTTAGAAGCAGTAGATGAAATGTCATTAGAAGCCTTCGATGATCAATGTACATCAGCTAATCCTAGATACCCGTTAATGGAAGAATTAAGGGAAATTTACTTGAAATCATATTATGGAAAAGAATGGGAAAATGAAAAAGAAAGAGTCAGAAAAATTTTAGGTTTTTAATTTGAATTTTTAATAGAGAATAGAACATAATAAAATAAGGGATTTTCTTATAATTGAGATTATCCCTTTTTAAAATAATTTTTTGAGTGCCACGATGGTACTTGTTAATTTAATTTCTTTGATAAATAAAAATTAATAATCATATTTTTTTTCATATCCTCTAGGCGTAATCATTTTCCCCTTTTTGATGTAAGTATTTGAATTTCCAATTAACACGATTGTAAGCATATTTATTTCAAAATTAAGCATATTTTCAAGTGTTGTGATTTCATATTCTTCATTTTCACGTCCTGCATTTCTTACAATTGCAACTGGAGTATTTTTTGACTTATATTTTAACATAATTTGCTGTGCCTCCGCAATCTGTGTTGTTCGGCCTTTACTTTTTGGATTATACAAACTTACAATAAAATCACCTTGTGCTGCCAATTCCAGTCGTTTTTTTATCAATTTCCAGTCGGTTAAAAGATTGCTTAGGCTAATTGTTACATAATCATGCATAATTGGAGCTCCAACAATTGCAGCAGCAGCATTTGTCGCTGTAACTCCTGCGATTATCTCAACCTCTATATCGTCATTTTCATTAATTACTTCATACATAATTCCAGCCATCCCATAAACTCCAGCATCTCCACTGCTAATTAGAGCCACATTTTTCCCATCTTTGGCAAGCTTCAAAACTTCTATACATCTATCAACCTCCTTCATCATACTAGAACTTTTGATTTCAATATTTGGGAAATATTCTTTAACCAAATCAGTATAAGTTTTATATCCCACAATAATATCGCTATTTTTCATTGCCTTATAAGCCTTAAAAGTCATATCTGCCTTTTTTCCAGGTCCAATTCCTACTACATAAATTTTCCCATTTTTATTCATTATATCTCCTTATTTTTTATTATTTACAGTTTAAAAAGAAAGTCAAGAATAAATCCTAACTTTCTTATTTTTATATTTTTTTAATTTATTTTAAATTAGTTTTTTAAAGCCTGAATAGGAGGTGCTACTTTTCCACCACGGTTTATTAATACTGAACAATCTAAATTATTTATGTTTATTATATTAGCTTCTCCAAGAAGTCCACCAAATACTACTCGGTCTCCAGCTTTTTTACCTGGAACTGGAATTACTCTAACAGCAGTAGTTTTGCTGTTTACCATTCCAATTGCCATTTCATCAGCTATTATTCCAGAAATTACAGCTTCTGAAGTATCTCCTGGAATAGCGATCATATCAAGTCCAACAGAACATACACAAGTCATTGCTTCTAATTTTTCAAGTGTCAAATAACCTTTACTTGTGGCTTCTATCATACCTTGATCTTCACTTACTGGGATAAATGCTCCTGTTAGTCCGCCAACACGAGTTGCAGCCATTGCCCCACCTTTTTTCACAGCATCATTTAATATTGCAAGTGCAAGTGTTGTTCCATAAGCTCCGACTGATTCTAGTCCAAATTCTTCCAAAACATTTCCAACGCTATCTCCCACAGCTGGAGTTGGTGCAAGTGATAAGTCTATTATTCCAAATTCAACTCCAAGTCTTTGGGCAACTTCTTTTCCGATTAATTCTCCCATTCTTGTGATTTTGAAACTTACTTTTTTAATCGCTTCTGTTATTTCATCAATTTTTGCAGTTTTTGAAATATTTGCAAGCGTATGCCTTACAACTCCTGGTCCACTAATTCCTACGTTTAGTACAATATCTGGATTTTCCACTCCATGAAATGCACCAGCCATAAACGGATTATCAGAAACAGCATTTGTAAATACAACAAATTTTGCAGCTGCTAATCCATCATTATCTTTTGAAAGTTTAGCTAATTCTTTTACAGTTTTTCCCATCATTTTTACTGCATCTAAATTGATTCCAGATTTTGTAGAACCAACATTTACAGAAGAGCAAACTCTATCTGTTTCTGAAAGTGCTTTTGGAATACTGTTTATTAGATTAATGTCGCCTTTTGTAAATCCTTTGTCAACAAGAGCTGAAAATCCTCCAATAAAGTCAATTCCAATTTCCTTTGCCGCCTTATCAAGAACTTTTGCAAAAATTGTATAATCTTGTGCGTCTGTTGCATTTCCAATTATTGAAATTGGAGTAACTGAAACTCTTTTGTTTATAATTGGCATATTGTATTTACTTGCCACTTCATCGGCAATTCTTACCAAATCTTTTCCATTTTCTGTGATTTTATTATAAATATTTTCTGCTGTCTTTTGAGCATCTGCCTCAATGCAGTCAAGCAGGCTTATTCCCATTGTTACAGTTCTTACATCAAGGTGCTGCATTTCAACCATATTTATCGTTTCCAGTATCTCATCAGGTAATAAATTCATTTTTCCCTCCTAAATTTTAATAATAAACTATATTCTGTGCATAGTCTTGAAAATATTTTCATGTTGCAAATAAATTCTTACACCTATTTTTTTCTCAACATCCTTAAATTTTTCTTGAAGCTCTTTTATATCTGAATTTTCCCCAGCTTCCACAAGCATAATCATTGCAAAGATATCATCTTCAAAAACTTTTTGTGTAATATCAATGATATTTAAGTTCAATTCACTTAATTTTGTTGAAACATTTGCAACGATTCCAGTTTTATCTGCTCCAATAACTGTAATAACAATTCTATCATTCATTTTCAGTCCTCCATTTTAAAATCCAAATTATATATGTTAAATTATCGCATAATTTTAAATATTTAGCAAGTAGAAAAATTTACACTTAATTATTATTTGAATATTGTAAAATAATTTATGATAACAATTAAAAACTTTTTATCTTTAAAATTTGTTCAATTTTATTAGTATCCTGCCTGCACTAGTTTTCTATAGACTTCTTGAGCTTCTTTAGTTATTGGATCATTTTCATTTCCTAAATCTATTATCATTTTGAAATATTTCTTAGCTTTCTTATATTTTTTTTGTTTTTCATATAAAGACCCCAAATTATATGTACCTCCAAGATAACCTTTTTGACTAGATTTTAGAAACATTTCTTCTGCTTTTTTTTCTTTATTTTGTTGTCTATATAAAACTCCTAAATTGTTCATAGCTAGTTCATCTCCCTTTTGAGCTGCTTTTAAATACATTTCTTCTGCTTTATCATATTTTCTTTGCTTATAATATAAAAGCCCCAGATTGTACATAGCATCAGAATTGCCCTTTCTAACAGCTTCTAAATACATCTTTTCAGCTTTATCTGATCTTCATATAACATTGCTAAATCTTTCATAGCATTATCATTTCCCTTTTCAACGGCACTTAAATAAATTTGTTCAGCTTTGTCATATTTTTTTTGTTTATAATATAAATTACCTAAATAATTCATACCTTCAACATTACCTTCTTGAACAGCTTTCAAAAACATCTCTTCTGCTTTTAAATAATTTTTATTTGCATAATACAATTTTCCCTCTTCTAAGTATCCAGCTTTTAATGCAAGCGATACGATAATTGTTCCCAATAAGATAAGTTTTTTCATTTTAAATAATCTCCTTATAATCAATTTTTTATATAAAATTACATTAATATATTTATTATATATTATTTTTTATTTTTGTCAATAATTAAATAAAAATTAAAATTTAGATATACTGAATCTGTAAAAAACTTATTTATTGCTATTTATTACTTAAAGTGATATAATTTGTCATATTTATAGAAAAAATTTAAAATATATAAAACTACTTAAGGAGGAAAAATAAAAAATGAAATTTTGGAATTTTTTCAAAAAATTTTTAATATTTACAGCAAAAGAAATATATTCATTTTTTTTAAAACTTTCATTATCAATATTTATAATTTTTATTATCGGAATGTCAATAATTGCTATTGTTAATTCAAAAAATAAAAATGAAAATGTTAAAAAAAGTTATGAATATATACTTTTTAATGTTTCTGACGTTGTTGAGGATAAAGTTATAGGTTCAGATTTTCTTTCAGATAGAGAAAATTTATCTTATATGGACGTTTTAAATAGTTTAGATGACATAAAGAAAAATAATCAGGTAAAGGGAGTTATTATTGCTTTAGATACGGTAAATTTGTCATCTGCAAAAGTAGAGGAATTATCAAAGAAATTTGAGGAATTAAAGGCAAATAATAAAAAAATATATGCTTTTGGAGCTTATATTACAAATGCCAATTATAAATTAGCTTCCATTGCAAATGAAGTTGTAATGATTCCATCTGCTTCAGCAAGTTTGGATTTGACAGGTTATCATTATTCAGATATGTATTATAAAGGTCTTTTTGATAAGCTAGGAGTGAATATGGAAGTTGTCCGTATTGGAAATTACAAGTCTTATGGGGAAAATTATACTGGAAATGAGATGACTCCTGAATTACGTTCTGAACTTACAAGAATCTTGGAAAATAGATATGGCAAATTTATTGAAGATATTTCTAAAAATCGTAAAATTGACAAAAATACACTAAATAACGATATTGTAAATGGAACTGACACTAATTTAACACCATTTGCCGCACGTGATAAAAACTTAGTTGACAAGCTGGAACAATTTTCTGATTTTACAAAACGTTTAAATATTCGTGAAGATAATGTTGCGGATATTACTGACTATTATGAAAAAAGGGTAAAGGATGAAAAAGTGGGGAATCCTAGAAATGGAACTATCGCTGTAATTTATGCTGAAGGTTCAATTATGTACGATCCAAATGGAGTTACGGAAGGTGTCATAACTCCCGACAATATTTTAGAAAAAGTTGAAAAAGCAATGCAAACTAAAAATTTAAGAGGTATCGTGCTTCGTGTAAATTCAGGCGGAGGTTCAGCTCTAGCTTCTGAAGTAATCTATCAGGAATTGACAAAATTAAATATTCCAATTTATGTTTCAATGTCAGATACCACAGCTTCTGGAGGTTATTACATCTCAATGGCAGGAAATAAGGTATTTGCCAATAATGCCACGATTACAGGTTCAATTGGTGTAGTTTCAATGATTCCAAAATTCTACAATACACAGGAAAAATTTGGAGTTCATTCAAATTCAATTTCAAAGGGTAAATATTCAGACATTAATGATAGTTTTGCACCATTATCACAAGAATCTCGTGATAAAATTACCCAATCAATGCAGGAAACATACAGCGAATTTAAATCACGTGTTTCTAAAAGTCGTAAAATTGATGAAAATATTCTTGAAAATTATGCACAAGGTAAAATATGGCTTGGTGATGAGGCTAAAAATATAAAATTGGTTGATGGAATTGCAAGTCTTGATGAAGTTATAAAAATAATGGCAAGAGATTTGGGATTACGTAATAATTACGCTGTGGAAAATATTTATTTGGAAGAAGATTTTTCTAAAAAGTTAAAAGCTCTTACAAAAATGATTGCTGAAAAGTTCAGTTTGTCTGCACAGCTTCAAAAAAATATTCCGCAAGCAAAAAATGTATTCAATGAATATGACTTTGCAATGCAGAATCAAAACAAACCATTATACTATTTAACATATAAATTGAATTTATACTAATGAGTAAATTTAAGCGAAGCGAAAAAAGAATAGTGTTTATCAAATAAATTTTTTTAAGTAGCTTCGTTTTTTATTTTCATTTATTTTTTTTATTTCTTTATGAAGGGAGTATTTTATGAATAAAAAAACAATTTTTAAATTAATTAAAGAATATTTTTTAATTGGAATAGGAACTCTTTTTCTTGCAATGGGATTACAGTTTTTCTTTTTCCCAAATAAAATAGCAAGTGGAGGAGTAACAGGGCTAGCTTTGGTTATAAATAGCTTATTTGGCTTTCCTACAGGACTTTTTGTCGCTATTAGCAATCTAATTTTATTTGCTTTAGCCTTTATCGTAATTAGTGGACATTTTGGATTTAAGAGCATTTATGCAACTGTGCTTTTATCTTTTTTTCTTTCTGTTTTTGAAAAATATTATCCCAATTACACTATTACTAAAGACATATTTCTAGCCACAGTTTTTGGAAGTGCAATTTGTGCCTTAGGAATAACAATTATTTATTTATATGAGGCTTCCACAGGCGGAACTTCAATAATTGCGAGAATTATTAACAAGTATTGCCACATCGGCTACGGAATGTCCAGTTTCATTGTTGATGCTATCGTTACTCTTTTGGCAATTTTTGCATTTGGTGTGGAATTGGGGCTTGTTGGACTATTAAGTGTTTATGTAACAGGATTTATTACAGATAAATTTATTGAAGGATTTAATTCACGTAAACAGATTATGGTTATTACTTCCAATAAGGATCTTGTATTAAATTATATTTTAAAGGACTTTGACAGAGGATGCACTATTTTAAAAGGAATAGGAGGATATTCTGGAACTGAAAAGGATGTTCTGCTTACAATCATTGAAAGAAGACAATTTATACAATTAAGAAAATTTTTAAAAATGCATGATCCAACAGCTTTTGTTACAGTTACAGATACAACAAAAGTCTTTGGTGAAGGATTTGATCAGCTGCATTAGCAAAAAAAATGAAATGCAAAAAAAATTATTTGACAAATTAATATTTTATGATATAATGTAATTAAGAAATAATTGTAATCATTTCAAATTAAAAATAATAATATTAATAATTAGGAGGAAATTATGTCACTAATAGGAAAAAAAATTGAAAATTTTACAGCACAGGCTTACCAAAATGAAGAATTTAGAGAAGTAAACTTTGAAAAGGACTTTTTAGGAAAATGGAATGTTGTGGTTTTTTACCCAGCTGACTTTACTTTTGTATGTCCTACAGAATTGGAAGATTTAGAAGATCATAGGCAAGAATTGGAAAAATTAGGATTTAATGTTTACTCAGTAAGTACTGATACTCATTTTACACACAAGGCTTGGCATGATCATTCTGAAGCAATCGGAAAAGTTAAATTTACAATGATTGGAGATCCAACAAAAGCTATTTCAAGAGAATTTGAAGTATTAAATGAAGAAAGTGGACTTGCCTACAGAGGAACATTTATCATAAATCCAGAAGGAAAAATCGTTGCTTATGAAGTAAATGATGAAGGAATCGGAAGAGATGCCTCAGAACTTGTAAGAAGAGCAAAAGCTGCAAAATTCGTAGCTGATAATCCAGGATTAGTTTGTCCAGCAAAATGGAAAGAAGGAGAAGCTACTTTAAAACCAGGATTAGATTTAGTAGGTAAAATCTAAAAATTAAAAAATAAATTGTAAAAAATTATTTAGAAGGAGGGAAAATGGCTTTATTAGACAGTAATATTGTAGAACAGTTAAAAGGTTATTTTGATAAAATCAGCACAAATATTGAATTGACTGCGTTTTTAGATAATAGTGAAAAATCAAAGGAATTAGATAGTTTTTTGCAGGAAGTTGATGCAATTTCTGAAAAAGTAAACTATGTGAAAAAATCGTTTGAAAATGATAAGGCTGATTTAGATAAAGCGAATATCACTCGTCCAATATCTTTTACACTTTTAAAGGATGGAGAAAATACTGGAATTAATTTTTCAGGAATTCCTGGCGGACACGAGTTTAACAGCTTTATTCTGGCAGTTTTAGGATTAGCTGGGCTTGGGAAAAAATTAGAAGGAGATCAGCTTTCAAAAGTTGAGTCTGTTGATAAGCCTTTAAATGTTGAGACATTTGTTTCATTATCTTGCACACATTGTCCAGATGTAATTCAAGCTTTAAATCTTATTTCAACGTATAATAAGAATATTACAGTAACAATGGTTGACAGTGCAGTATTCTTTGAAGAAGCAAAGGAAAAAGATATTCAGGCAGTACCAGTTGTATTTATAAATGGAGAGCAAAAATCAGTTGGTGCTAAAACTATTGAAGAGTTGATAAATCTTATTGCTAATGCCTAGAATAAGATTAAAGCAAAATTTAAGTAACTGAAAATTGATTTATCTAAAAAATATTGAGAAAATAAAAAACTTGTAAAATTATGAAATTAAAAATGTATCAATAGGCTTTAATGTTTAAAGATACATTTTTTTATTGAATCAATTAAAAAGAATAAGATTGTTCATTATTTGATAAAAAATATAAAAAAGAGACTTAATTCATTTGAAAAAAGCCTCTTTAAAAAAATAATTTAAATATTAATTTTCTTGATTAAAGAATGAACCAGTATTATTTAAATTTGGTGTATTTGGTGCTTTAGTTTCATCATTTGGTACACCTGTTGTATTTTCATTAGTTTCAGTATTTGTAGTTGATGATGATGGTAATCCAAATGCTGATGGATGTAATCTATCTTCAGGTATTTGATAATTGGTTACTTTTTTTATTGTTATAGTTTTATTTTTATTAGAAACAACACCATTAACATCTAAAACGATAATATCAGTATCTGTAACTCCATATTTTGAACCAATGAAATTATAAATTTGATCTAATAATCCAGAATCATCTTTTACTGTATAGTTAATTGTTTTATTTGGGAATATTAAATTATCTTTTACATAAGTAAAAGTATTTGTTGATCTTACATATTGTCCTTCAAAAGATCTATTTAAAGTTTTTTTTGCAGCTGTCCCAATAACAGACATTACAAGCATCATTATTAGTAATAGTAATTTTTTCATAAAATCTCCTTGATTAATATTATTTATGGAAACCTAAATCAGCTGGATTGATATCTCCAGAGATTTTTTTTACAATTCCTCCTTTTTTTTCAAACTCATTTCTCATTAGGGTAGTTTTTTTTATGAGTTCAACTGTATCATTTTCAAGGTTAGAACTGTTATATCGGCCTTTAGTCCAATATTCAATGACTATCGAACTATCTCCACAAATTATTTTTGTATCATATTTTTTTGTATAGACAAGAGCTGTATAAATACCGACTAATTCACCAAAATTATTTGTTCTGGTGTCGGCAACATAATAATTTCCAAATTCATTGATAATTTTTTTGTCCATAATTTTGTGAAGTAATGAATTGCCGTCAAAATCAGTTAGCCTGACTTCTACGCCATTACCTCGTCCTGTTCCCGCATCAAAGTAAATTGCATCACGTTCCAGTTCAGAGTATAATTCTGTTAAATTCTTTTTTTCTTTTTTTTCATAATTTGCTCCAGAATTTAACCAGTTTTGTGCTTCTAAAAGACTTTTAAATGATTTATAACGGGCTTTTTTTCCACTTACTTTTTTTTGACAATCCGTCCAGTTTTCGAGTATTCCAGTTTCATTTGTATCTGTAATGAAATAAGCATAAAATTTTTGATTTTTTGACATTGTAGATTATAAGTTCAATCCTCCATCAACTCTTAAAACTTGTCCTGTAACGAATTTAGACATATCACTTGCCAAATATAATGCTGCATTTGCTACATCTTCAGCATCTCCCATTTTTCTAAGAGGAGTATTTGCAAGTACATTTTCTACAATTTTTTCAGGCAATGCATGAGTCATATTTGTTTCTATGAATCCTGGTGCAATTGCATTTGCTCTAAGATTTTTTCTACCAAATTCTTTAGCCCAAGTTTTTGCCATGGCGATTACTCCACCTTTTGTAGCAGCATAGTTAGTTTGCCCTGCATTTCCGTCAACTCCAACAACAGAAGCCATATTAATTACACTTGAAGCTTTACTTTTTAATAATAGTGAAACAAATCCTTGCATTACGTTATAAACACCTTTTAAGTTGATGTCAATTACTAAATCCCAATCAGCTTCCTTCATTCTTTGAAGTAACGCATCTCTTGTGATTCCTGCATTATTTACAAGGATATCCAATCTTCCATATTTTTCTTTAATTTCTTTTGCAACTTCCTTAATACTTTCTCTATCTGTAACATTTAATTTTATATGTGAAACATTTTCGTGGTTATAATCAGGATCAATTAGATCTCCAGAAATAACAGTAGCTCCATTTTCTGCAAATTTTAGTGCAATTTCCTTTCCAATTCCTCTTGAACCACCTGTAATTAATGCAATTTTACCATTTAACACTATATTTCCACCTTTCTTTTCTCTATTTTAAGATTTATAATTGTAATTCTAAAATAATTAAACAATTATTTTAAAGAATTTAAAACTTCAAGTTTTACTTTCGTAAGTCCTTTTCCAGGATTTTCTATTTTTGAAAAAGCTCCATAACTCAAATCAATTACACGTCCTTTAGCAAAAGGCCCTCTATCGTTAATTTTTACAACTACTTCTTTTCCGTTGCTCAAGTTTGTTACTTTGACTTTTGTTCCAAATGGAAGCGATCTATGTGCCGCTACCATTTCATGTCTGTTATGTCTTTCTCCACTAGCTGTTCTGCTTCCATGTAATCCTTTACTATAGTATGAAGCAGTTCCAGTTTGTGAATGTTTAGAACTTCCTGAATTTGAAGTTTTTTCTTTTGTAGAAGTTTTGTTTGATTTTGCAACATATAAGTCAGTCCCGCTATCAACGGCTTTCATCATTTCATTTTTTATGTAAATTATATTATTAGTATTTTCTGCAACTAACGATAGCGATACTACCAAGCCTGCAAACATAGTAACTATTTTTTTCATTAATTTTCTCCTTAAATAATAAAATTTTCATAACATTAAAACTGAACTGAATAGTTCTGTTATGGTGTTTACACTTAAAAAGATTAATTTTGAAAGCTTAAACACTTCTACATTATAGCATATTTTTAATGTTTAATTGCTTATTTTTTACTTAGTTATTTCAGTTCAGGCTGCTTAACATGTTGAATTTTTGGACTATTTACATCTAGTGTTTCAAATGTATATCCAGCTTTTCTATATCCGTCAATAATTCTTTGTAAAGCTTGGACTGTTGTTTTTTTGGCATTTGTATCGTGCATTAGGACATTAATATCAGGGTGAGTTGTGCAGACGCCGTATTTAACCAGTTTTTCCACAGGTACATTATTTCCGGAAGCGTCAGTAGAATCACAGTTCCAGTCAAAATACACATATCCTTCTTTTGTCATTCTGTTAATTATAGCCGTTTTTAAAGCCTTAGATGCTATCGCATTGCTTGAACCGCCTGGAAATCTTGTGATTTTTACATCTAATCCTGTTGTCGATTTTACAGCATCTCTTATTTTATAAAGATCTTTAAAGAAACTTTCCTCGTTTGCATAAACTTCTTTATATATGTGTGAATAGGTATGCAACCCAAGCGCATGCCCATGATCAATTATTTTTTTATAGTCGTTATAATTTTTTCCGATTCCAATTACAAAAAATGTCGCTTTTATATTATTCTTTTTCAAAATTTCAAGAATTTGATCAGTGTGTCCTGAAGGCCCGTCATCAAAAGTCAAGTATACAGTCTTAATTTTTTTGTCAGCCTTCAGTTGTTCGTATTGTGCCTTTACTTCTGCATTCTTTTTAGTAAGTGCCGCAAGCTCCTCAGTTTTCTTGTTCTTATCGGCAGTCAATTTTTTTATGTTTGATTTTAGGTTATGCTGTTCTATGAATTTTGCAGTTGTTCCAAAGATATGGAAACCTGAATATAAAAATCCTGCTATAGCAAGTGTTAAACCGATAATTGATAATATTTTTTTCATTCTTCTACTCCTTCTTATTTATATTTATTTACTAGCGCTTCAACTTTTTTATAGCTTTCTTCACTATGTTTTACACGTCCGTTAAGTACTTCGACTTCTTTTTCAAGTGTCTGCCTGTTTTCTTTTAAAACAGGGATTTCCTTTTCAAATTTTTCCTTCTTTCCAATTAATACGAAATGTGAAAGCAGGACAAGGAGTATTGAAAAAATAAGTAAAATAAACGCGATTTTTCCTAATCCTTTTCCACTTTCATCATGATCATTTCTGTAATCATAAAGAAATTGTTGTTGTTTTGCCATTTTTCTCCTCTTTTCTATATTTAATTTTTTAATTTAATAAATCAGTTGATTATTATGCTAAAATCCTTAGATGTATAAAAAGTAAAAAGCCCTCTTAAAAAAGAGGGCCATAAAAGGGGGGGTTAATTGAGGTTTCAGATCTTTTAATCGATCTGAATATAGTATACACTATAATCATTAAATCCCAGTTAAATCAAAATTGTTTTTTGATTAATTTATTTCTCTTTTTTAGTAAAAGTTACATTATTTATGTTTTTTAACTAAAATTCTAAATTTACATTCTATCTACAGTCTTAATTCCGAGAAGGCTAAGACCTTCTTTTAAAACAAATGCAGTTTTTTTCGCCAGTAAAATTCGTGCATCCCTGACTTTTTTATTTTCTTCCTTCAAAATAGAACTTGAATTATAGAAATTATTAAATAATTTTGCCATATCAAATAAATAGTCAGCTATTATGTTTGGACGATAGCTTTCATACGATTTTACTGCTGCCTGTGGGAATCTTAAAAGCTCTGCAGCTAATTCTCGTTCAATGCCAGTCATATCATCTAAAATAATGTTTTCATTTTCTATATCAATATTTTCTTCCTTCAATTTTCTAAAAATCGACATAATCCGAACATAAGTATATTGCAGATAAGGACCTGTATTTCCTTCAAAACTAAGAACCTTGTCCCAAGTAAATGTTATATCAGAAGTTCTGTTTTGGCTTAAATCAAAATATTTTATAGCTCCGCTTCCGACAATTTCAGCAATATTTTCTTTCTCATCTTCAGGAATATTCGGATTTTTTTCATCAATTATCTTTTTTACTTGAGTTTTTGCTTCATCCAGCAAATCAACAAGCCTTATTATATTTCCACTTCTGGAAGAAAAAATCATTCCATCTCCAAATCTCATAATTCCAAATACAACATGAGTCTTTTTGTAATTATAAGGTTCTCCCAGCATTTCTCCAATTTCAAAAACCTGCTTAAAGTGATTTTGCTGCCTGTCATCAGTCAGATAAACTGCCTCATTCACATTTAGATTATTTTTTCTAAATTTCATTGTAGCCAGGTCAGAAGTTGTATACAGGAAGCTTCCATCTTTTTTCTGCACAATCGCAGGTGGAAGCTTGTCATTTTCAAAAAATACGACCAATGCTCCCTGATCTTCACGTGCAATGCCTTTTTCCTTTAATTCTTCTAATACAGAAGGCATCATATCATTGTAAAATGATTCACCGTAGTAATAATCAAAGTTTACATCGAGTCTATCATAAATTTTATTGTATTCCTTTAACGAAATATCTATAAATTCCTTCCACAATTTTTGATTATCTTCATCTCCAAGCTGTAATTTTTTCAGTTCTTCACGAGCCTCATCTTCCAAAGCAGGATTTTTTTTAGCTTCATCAGAAAACTGCACATAAATTCTTTCGAGTTCACCAATCGGATCTTCTTCATAAGCCTTTTTGTTCAACCAATTTTTATAAGCTACAATAAGTTTTCCAAACTGTGTTCCCCAATCACCTATATGATTGTCAGCAAGTGTATGAAATCCCAAAAATTGTAAAATTCTTTTTATAGAGTCCCCAATAATTGTGCTTCTCAAATGTCCAATGTGCATTCTTTTGGCAATATTGGGAGAAGAATAATCAATAATAACAGTTTTATCTGTATTTAAGAAGGAAAAATCATATTTCTCATTTTCCACTTTTTTTATCTCTTCATTTAAAAAGCTATTTTTCAAATAAATATTAATAAACCCTGGTCCCGCAATTTCCAATTTTTCAATAATATCATTTTCTTTAAAATTATCTACAAGCACATTTGCAATTTCTCGTGGATTTTTGCCAATTAATTTTGAACTGACCATCGCAAAATTTGTCTGAAAATCCCCAAATTCTTTTTTCGTGGAATTTTGAATATCGACTTTTTCTGTATAATCAGCACCAAAAATATTATTTATATTTTCTGAAAACAATTTTTTTAATTTTATTGTCAACAATTCCATTATTTAAACATTTCATCCTTTCCTTTCATAAATTTACGTTAATTAAGGGATAACGCATAATCCTTTTATTAAAAAATATTTACTTGAATATTATATAACAAATTTAATAAAATTTGAAGTGCTTATTTATTATTTGGCTAAATAAAAAATTTTAAATTTTTTAATTAATGATGCCTTTTTCTCATTTGACAGCTGTTTATTAATGCTATTCAAATATAAACTATGGAATATATGTCAGCTTTTTTAACATGTTTTATTAAAACAAAAATTGACAAAAAAAATAAAAAATGTTAAAATACTATAAATTATATATGTATATTTAATATGTAAAAAAAAACAAACAAGGAGAGAGCATGCTATTTAAAGAAACAGAAAGATTTTTAAAAAGAATATTAAAGAAAAAATACAAATATACAAAAATGTTGTTAATAACATTTTTAATGACAGGTGGATTGGGAATGGCAGCGCCAATAACACCAAATGCGAATGGAGAATACATTGTAAATTCAGGTACAGGAGATGGAGAAATTTTAAATTTTTCTAATTCATACAATTCACATGGAGCATTTAGAATTAGTGAGGGTAAAAAATTTACTTTGAAAGGATACGGAGATATTGATGCGACAACGCAAGCACCTTTGTTCACACCTAGAACTGCAATAACAGTCACAAATTCAAATACAGAATTTGAGGCAACGGGTACAGGTGTAGGTGGGGATTCTGTTGAAATATCCATTCTTCCGTCAAAAGAAGCAATTTTATATACAGTAACAGATCCAATTACTGGTGTAAGTTCTAGTGCTATAAATCAAAAAGTAACTTTAAAAGATGTGTTTATATGGGCACCAAGAAATTCTACAGAATCTACTGTGAAAGTTGAAGCAAAAAATGGAAAGAGCATAAAAAATGCAGAACTTAATTTAATTGGTAGTAATGGTTTTAAATCACAAATTCATTCAAATAATAGTGGTTGGGTAGTTGAAGTTGAAGCTGATGAAACAAATGGCGTTTATTCAGAACTAACAGTTAATGGAATAGATGATGGCACTGAAGGCGATGGAGGAACGCAAATATTAGGTTTAATGACAAAACAAGGAAAATCTGTTTTAAATGTAAATTTAATAGATGGAGCATACTGGGGATTAAGTAAAAACAATTCACTTTCTGAACAAAGAGCAACACTTAATTCGTTAAATATAGGTAATAAGTCCTTTATATCATTTGATGAAGATAATGTTACAGAAAGTGACGGAGTAACTTCAATTTATTATATAAAATTAACATCTGATGGAATTAATAATGATGGAACTCTTAATAACAGTGGACTTATTCAACTAAAAAGTGATTCCAGTAAGGATAAACTTACTATAGAGGGAAATTATCATGGAAATAACGGTACGATTGAAATGAATACTATTTGGAATGCTCCAGGAGATGAAAATGGAGCAAATTCAGAATCAGATTTAGTTTATATTACAGGAAATGCTACAGGGACAACAAAGGTAGTACCAGTTTATGTTGATGACACTCCAGAAGAAAATCAATTTGATAATTATATTCCGGGAAGTGTACAGCAATTATCACAACGTATAAACAGTGTACCAGTTGTAAAAGTAGCTGGAAATTCTGCACCAGCTACATTTACTGGAACAGCAAGAACGGCCGGAGCGGCAGAGGCTCAACTTGCGAGCAGACAAGTTAATGGTATTTGGGAATATTACTGGACTATTGCGCCTTTTGGCAGTTCTGGAGATGCCGCTGGAGCGATTGGTGGTGCTGGAAGTGCTGGCAGTTCGACTTTGAATCCTCCGATTTACATTATGGCACAGCCAGTGTCGGCTTATGTGTTAATGCCAAAAGTAAATATGGAAATGGGTTATTCTTCTGCTGGAGCTTTATATGAAAGAAGAGGAGAAAATCAAATATTAGATTTAGAAAAGATGTCAGCTGATAAAAGGCAATCATGGACAAGAATTTACGGTAGTGGTGTAAGTGAAAAAGGTAAGGAAAGATTTGAATACAAAAGTAATCTTTATGGAGTGCAGCTAGGGCATGACTTTAAAATAAATAAGGATAAAAATGAAAATACCCATTTATTAGGCGGATATATTTCCTATAATAGGGCAAGTGTAGATTTTTTTGATAGATACCGTACTGAAAATGGAAGAATTTCAGATGATAAATACACAGGGAAAGGAAAAGCGGAAAGTATTTCATTAGGCATTACAAAGACAAAATACACAGAAAATGGCTCATATTATGATTTAGTAGGACAAATTTCATATTTGCAAAATAAATATAAGTCAAGAGATGACTATAATGCAAAACAAAGAGGATATGGATTATTATTTTCAGGAGAAGCTGGGAAATCATTTGGGATTGGAAAAAATGGCACATGGACAATCGAGCCGCAAGCGCAGTTAATATATCAGTATTTAAACACAAAGTCATTTAATGATGGATTGAGAAAAGTAAGTCAGGATAATAGAAATGGATTACGTGGAAGAACAGGAGTTAAATTTTCTTATAGCGGAAATTCAGATGAAGGGCGAACAAACACATATTATGCCGTAGCAAATGTTTGGCATGATTTTACAAAATATGAAAATAAATATACAAACATAGGTTCTGACAAAGTAACCGAAAAACTTGGTACAACTTGGGGAGAAATAGGGTTAGGAGCACAAGCACCATTAGGACAGAAAAGCAATTTATACATCGACACAAGATATGAACAGTCGTTTGGTAATTCAAGACGTTCTGGATTTAGAGGAACAATTGGATTTAAACATACTTTTTAATAAAAAAATTTAGTTGATTTAAAATAACTTATGTGATATGATTATTCCATAAAACTAACTAACATTTGGAGATAAAAAAAGGGAGTAGTGCTATACTCTCTTTTTCTTTTACAGAAATTTTTTAATTAAGTATCTCAATACTTCCAGTAAAAATTTAGTAAAAGAATTTTGATAGTTTCTTTTGCTCTCATCTTTATTCAGATTCTAACATTTTGAGTTAATATTTTATTTATTAATATAATTAAAATAAATAAATCCGTCATCCATAACAGTCATCTTTGTAATGCTTCCGTTATCCAGCTTGAATTGCCAATAGCCGTCAAGATTATTGAATAAATAATAACTGATTAAGGTTTGAATAACACCAGCATGAGCTACAACAAGTATTTTCTTATTTTTGCACTCATTCTTTATTTTATTAATTTTGGCGACACTTCGTTTTTGCAAATCAGAAAGGCTTTCTCCACCTTTTGCCTTAAAATTTCTCCAGTTATTTTTCATTTCATTGACATAATGTGGAAACTGGTTTTCAATCTCTTTGTAAGTCTTTCCTTCAAGTATCCCAAAATTCAGTTCTCTCAGGTTTTCAGAAAAATGCTGTTTTATATCTTTGTCAATTTTCAAAAGTTCTAGACTTTCTCGGCATCGTTTTAAGTCGCTTGAAAATATTATATCAATTTTTTCGTTCATTTTTTCAAGTTTCTTTTTCGTATTTTTTAACTGGTTTATTCCCGTTTCATTCAAACTAGGGTTCAAATGCCCATAATATAAATGTTTTTTGTTACAGTCTGTTTCTCCGTGCCTTATAAATAAAATTTCTGTCATCTCGCTTTTCCTTTCTTTTTTACTATTCTTAATTATCCTATTTTATTATCGTAAAATAATCCCTAGAAATAACACTAAAATCGAAGTCAGCTCAAGAGAAGCCCCCATTGTGTCACCCGTTATCCCTCCAATTTTTTTCCGTACGTTCAGCATAAACATAATTATAAATAAAAGTGCAATAAATACAGTGATAGTACCTTTTGAGCCAATTATAAAAAATACTAGGATATTGGTTAAAATAAGTGAAAAGATTACTTCAAAAATGCCATTTTCAGAAATTATGGCGTTACTCATTCCAGATTTTCTAGCGTAATCTGTAAGTCCAGCGTTTGTAGAGGTTGACAACCTTGCAATGATTGGAAAAATTATTAGGTATTTAGGATTTATTGCTATAATTTCAGAGATAAGAGTTATTTTTGCAATGAAATATAAAATTAAAACTACAGCTCCATTTGTTCCAATTCTTGAATCTTTCATAATTTCCAGCATTCTTTCTTTCTTAGCATAACTGAAAAGTCCGTCAAAAGTATCTCCAAGCCCATCAATATGAATTATTCCAACAGTCATAATTTCCACAATTATTAAAAATATAGCGATTATTGTCTTGCTGTAAAGAATGTTTTTTAAATAGGTTGCAATTAAAAAGTATGTACAATATAGAATTAATCCGATAATTAATCCAACTAAAGGGAAAAATTTGATTGATTTTCCCAGCTTTTTTTCGCTGTAATCTACTTTTATCGGAATAGGAATACGAGTCATAAATTGGATTAAAATAATAAATTGTTCAAAAAAATTTTTTATGTATTTCATAAATTTTCTCCATTTTTGTTTTTAGATTTTTTATATTTTATCATTTTTATTGAAAAAAATCACGTTATTTTGATACTTTATATTATTTCCGCTATTTAAACAGGATATGGTATGAAACGAGAACGGCAGGTTAAACTATATCCACTATTTTTACATATTTTTATTCCAGTTTTTAAGTAAGTTGATTATAATTTCAAATACTTATAGCTTTTAGGCAGGTATAATAAAAAAGGATTCCCAAAATTATTTTAATTTCAGGAATTCCTTATTTTAATTTTATTTATGTTTTTTATAAGCTCTGATTCTGTTTGGAAGTGAGAATAATTTTATAAATCCTTCTGCATCTTTGTGACTATAAAGTTCACTTGCACCAAATGAAGAAATTTCTTCATCATACAATGCAAAATCAGTAAATCTTCCAGCGATTTTTATACTTCCTTTGTATAGTTTCAGTTTTATTGTACCATTTACATTTTTTGAAGTTTCATCTACAAATGCGTCAAGTCCTTCACGAAGTGGTGTAAACCATTGTCCTGAATAAGCTATGCTTGCGTATTTTTGAGAAACAAGTTTTTTAAATTCAAAAGTATCTTTATCAAAAATTAAAGTTTCAAGCTCTTTTAGTGCTTCCATTAACAATGTTCCACCTGGTGTTTCATAAATTCCTCTTGATTTCATTCCAACCAATCTGTTTTCAACAATGTCAATAACACCAACACCATTTTCTCCAGCAATTTTATTTAATTTTCTTAATAATTCCACTGGCTCCAATTCTTCTCCGTCAACTTTTACTGGCCAGCCTTGTTCAAATGTAATATCTACGTATGTTGGCTTGTCTGGTGCTTTTTCAGGCGGAGTTGTCATCATATAGACAATATCTTCCTTATGTTCATTTTCAAGGCCTTCAATATCTCCGCCTTCATGTGAAATATGCCAGAGATTTTGATCTCTTGAGTAAATTTTTTCTTTTGTTACAGTTATTTTTATATCATTTTTTTGTGCATAGTCAATTGCATCTTCTCTTGAAGAAATGTCCCAAAGTCTCCAAGGTGCAAGAATTTTTAATGTTGGATCTAATGAAAATACGCCAGTTTCAAATCTAACCTGATCATTTCCTTTTCCAGTACACCCGTGACAAATATACGTCGCTCCTTCTTTGTGGGCAACATCCACCAATGTTTTAGAAATTAATGGTCTTGCAAATGAAGTTCCCAATAAATATTTATTTTCATAAACTGCCCCTGCTCTTAAAGCGCGGAAAGCATAATCTTTTACAAATTCTTCTTTTTTATCTTCTACATAAACTTTAGAAGCCCCAGATTCTATAGCTTTAACTTTTACAGCTTCCATATCTTCATCCTGTCCAACATCAACGCAGCACGCAATTACTTCTAAATCATAATTTTCTTTTAGCCAAGGTATGATAATTGATGTATCAAGTCCACCTGAATAGGCTAAAACTACTTTTTCTTTTGCCATTTTTTTGTTCCCTTCAATTAAAATTTATTTGGAAAATTTTGTTTTAATACTTTATTCCAGCTGTCAACTTTACTTTTCTGAGTTTTCAAAAAGCTGTCTACATCTCCTTCAACTGTAACTTTTGTCATAATATCTCCATTAGACAATTTTTTTACAACATCCAAATCAGCATTAGATACAACTTCTCCAAAAATTGTATGATTACCGTTTAACCATTCAGTTGGAACAGTTGTAATAAAAAACTGACTTCCGTTTGTTCCTGGTCCGGCATTTGCCATAGCCAATTTTCCAGCTTTAGAAAAATTCAAGCCATTATTTACTTCATCTTCAAATTTATATCCTGGACCTCCCATTCCTGTTCCAGTCGGATCTCCACCTTGAGCCATAAAGTTTTCAATAACTCTGTGGAATTTTAATCCGTCGTAATACCCATGTTTTGCTAAATTTACGAAATTTGCTACTGTTACAGGTGATTTTTCTGGCAATAAATTAATATTGACATCACCTTTTGCAGTTGTAATTTTTACTTTCATTTTATACTCTTTACTGTATGATACCACACCGACAGTCGTCATCAATAAAAGCGATAACATTAGCAATGATAATTTCCTGATCATACATCTCCTTTCATTTTTATATTTGATTTATTTATTTTATCACATTGTGAAATATTTTCAAATAAATTTTTTCAATTCTTTATTTTCCGTCAAACACAGTCGGATATGCTTTGTCATTATTAAATGCCCATGAACCATCATGATAATAGATATTATTTTTTGAATCATAAACTAAATTTCGACCAGCTTTTAAATGCATATATTTATATTTTTTCAAATATTTTTCAGTTTTTTCAGTGTTTTGAATTAGAATACCAACTTTTACATCATTGTAAGTTTCACCATCAAATACACACTTTTCAAAGTCAATATCCACTCTGTAATCTTTATTGTTGATTTTTTTAAACTCACTATGACTTTTAGGAATGTTGCAATAAGAATCTTTCTGTAATTTTGCAGTTTGTTCATGAACCTTTTTAGTTTCATTATCTCCAGCAAACATAACCATAGACACAGCAAATAATGCTAATATACTTTTTTTCATAATAAAATTCCTCCTAAATGTATTTTTATAATAATTTACTATAGTATATCATATTTTTATTAAATTTTCTAATCTTACTTTCTTCTTTTTTGCTTTTAAAATATAAAAAACTCCTTGAAATTAAATTGAAAAAATGATATGATTAAATATGTTAAATTACATAAAAATTGTATAAATAAAGGTTTTTTTTCTATAATGAAAATATAATTTCCCAGAAAATACTAATTTTTTAAGTTTTAAAAGTTAAAAAATAAAAAAATATTTATATTTTATTATAGAAAATAAATACTATTTAGGAGACACATTGAATTTATTTATTTTAAAAATAATTGGAATAATAATAATGTTTTTGGATCATTGGCATTATATAGTTGGCGGAGATAAAATATTAAATGTTATTGGGCGGGTTTCCTTTCCAATATTTGCATTTACACTTAGCGAAGGATATATTCATACACGAGATTTAAAAAAATACTTATTTAGATTGTTTATTTTTGCTATAAGTATTCAGATGCCATCTATTCTGTTTAACTATAATTATCCAATGAATGTATTTTTTACATTATTTTTGGGGCTTTTGGCAATTTATATTTTTAATTTTAAAAATTTTTGGTTAAAATCGCCATTTGATTGGATTATAAAATTTATTCTAATTTCAATCATATTACTTTTATCTCAAAAATTTAATTTAGATTATAAAGCTTACGGAATTTTATTAATAATGAATTTTAATATTTTTAGAAATAATAAACTTTATATATTAATGAATTTTCTAATTTTGAATCTAATTAATCTTATTTTTCCAAATATTTTTAATTTAAGTGATATACAATTTTTTTCGTTAATTTCATTAATTTTTATTTTTATGTATAATGGTGGAAAGGGAAGAAGTATGAAATACTTTTTTTATTTATTTTATCCGTTACATTTTTTTATTTTGGAAATAATAAAAACTATTCAATAAATTTGGGGAGAAAAAATGACAAAAAAAGAAAGATTAAAAAAAATATTTCCAATATTAAAAGAAAAATTTGGTGAGCCAAAAGCAGCACTTGAATTTGAAACACCTTATCAGCTTATGGTAGCAGTAATTTTGTCAGCTCAATGTACTGATGCACGTGTAAATATTGTTACAAAAGAACTGTTTAAAGTGGTAAAAGAACCAGCAGATATAAGGAAAATGAATCAGGAAACTCTTGAAAAATACATAAAATCTACTGGTTTTTATAAAAATAAGGCTAAAAATATAAAATTAAATGCTGAAATGATGCTGGATAAATATAAAGATATAATTCCGAAAAAACTTGAAGAATTAATAGAACTCCCTGGTGTTGGAAGAAAAACAGCAAACGTTGTTTTAGGGGAACTTTGGAACATTCGGGAAGGAATTGTTGTAGACACTCACGTCAAAAGATTATCCAATCGGATAGGCTTTGTAAAAAACGAGAATCCAGAAATTATTGAACGTGAACTTATGAAATTTATTCCTAAAAAATACTGGTTTGTATATTCACATTATTTAATTTTACATGGACGGGATAAATGTATCGCAAGAAAGCCCAAATGCGAAATATGTGAAATTAGAGATTATTGTAAATATAATGAAGAAAATTTAAAAAAAAGCAAAATTAACAACTAAATATAACAATAATATATATCATATACAATAAAAAATAATATAGAAAGGAAAAAAATGTTTAAAAAAGGAAGAAGAATTTTAATTTTAGGGGTATTATTTACAGTTTTACTGTATGCAGAAGGTGAACAAGAAAATAGTGGTGGATCTACTCCAAAAGAAAGTGAAGTAACTATTAAGGAAGAAAGAAGAAAAACACCCGCTGTAAAAGAAAATGAAAGTCGTAATGAAGTAGAACAAGTATCAGGACGGTCAAGTTCAAAATATTCTGACCACAATAGCAAAAGAAATAAACATCAAAAACATGAAGGAAATACTGTATCAAAAGGTGAACTAACATCTACTAATAGTAAAGAAAAAAATATTTCAACAAAAAATAACAATAATAAACCTATACAAAAGAAAAAATTTGTAAAGGCGATTGAACGTGAAAAAGAGGGAGAATCTGAATATCAAGGGGAAGTGATAAAATTTATTGCAACTACCGATGGGAAAATTTTAAAAGATAAAATGTCAAGACAGCAACATCCGATTGCATCTCTTACAAAAGTTATGAATATTCTAGTAGCGCTTGATCAAATAGACAGAGGAAATGCAAAAATTGACGATAAGGTATGTTTTACTCCTGATACTGTAAATATGGGAGGAAGCTGGTTAAATGCCAAAGCTGGAGATTGTTACACATTAAAAGATTTGCTTCGTGCAGAAATTATATATTCGGCAAATAATGCGGCATATATGGTAGCTAAACATATTGGAAAAGGAAATCTTGATAATTTTGTAAAACTTATGAATCAAAAAGCAAAAGAACTAGGAATGAACGATACGCACTATTACACTCCTGCAGGACTTCCAACTTCAATGACAAACAAAGGTATGGACACTTCTACAGCCTATGATATGTATCTGCTTGGAAGAAGAGCTATAAGAGATGAAAGACTTAGGGCATGGATGAAAGAATCTGAATTGGTTTTACAAAATTCTGAAGGTGAAGACGTTATTTATAATAACAGGAATCATTTATTAAATAAATTTGGAATTTATGGATTAAAAACAGGATTCCATGTACAAGCTGGATACAATATGATTGTTTCAAGTAAAATAGGAAATCTTGAAATTATCTCAGTTACACTTGGAAATAAAAGTGATGATGCAAGAACTAAAGATCAAACACAAGAGTTTACTCAACTTGAAAAACGTATGATTCCAGTCTACAAGGCAGGACAGGAAATCGGAAACAAATTTAGAATAAACGGTACAAAAGAGAAAAAAATAGCAGGTGTATTGTCAACTAACGTGTATCAGATTGATAATACAAACTATAAATTTGAAGTGAAAGATCTAAAAATTACAACTGAAAATGGTATTTCAAAAGGAGATGTAATTGGTAAGCTGGAAGTTTTGTCAAATGACAATGAACTTATAAATACAGTTGACATTATAGCGTCAAATGACTATAAACAATTATCAGTATTTGGACGTATTTTAAGATTTGTAACATTTGGATTAGCATAAAAAAATAACAAAAAACCTCTAAATAATATATGAAAAATAAACATATATATCTGGAGGTTTTTTTAATAAACAATAAGATTTTAAAACATTAATATAGATTTAATATTCAATAGTTACTGAAATTCTTTAATATCGAACTTATAAAATAAATAATTTTAGAGTTTAAGTATGATAAATTACATAAACTTTATTTCAATACGTCTATTTACTGATCTTCCTTCCTCAGTATCATTTGAAGCAATTGGGTTAGCATCTCCATTTCCTTTGGTTTCTATTATTTTTTCAGGAGCAAGACCTAATTCTATTAATTTTTCTTCTACACTTTCGGCTCTTCTTAACGATAATTCCCTGTTGTACTCTTTAGTACCTTTAGAATCAGTATACCCAGTAATCGAAATTTTATGATTTTTACTTTCAATGTAATTTTTTAATTTTTCTAGTACAGGAGTATATTCTTCTTTTATCGTAGCACTATTAAAATCAAATTTTAACGCATTTGCATCTAATACGATAATGTCATTCTCTTTAATTTTATCTTCTTTAGTATTTAAATCATCTATATTTAGGCCTTCTATTTCAACAGCAGTTGTTTTCATTGCATTATTACGTAAATTTGATGTTGTAATTTTTTTAGCTGTTGATGGTGCGGACACTAATAATACAGATAACATTGCAGTTATTTTTGATTTTTTTTCCATATTTTCCCTCTCTTTCTTTTCTATTATTTATTTATTTTTTTATTTAATTATTACTTTCTAATAATAATTGTAACATATTTTTTTTAATTTTCATAGTAATTTTTTCAGAATTATAATTATTTTAATTATTAAATATTTATATGTTTAAGTTCTTTTAATATCAAATTATTTAAACAAATCTATCATCTGAGTAAAAAATAATTAAGATATTCAAGTTTAACTTTAAAGTAAGTTTTATATGAAAGTTTTTTATATATTTCAAAAATAAAAAACATTAGATTATATCAATTTTCTTGATTTTCCAATGTTTTTTATATTTTATAGCCCCGCCCCAAATTCAAATCCTTTTCCAGAATATTTAAATTGTGCGTTCTTTTCTGGGAATGGTGTCACTCCAAATTTTAATGAAACTACTGGATAATAACCTAGTTTTTTGTTATTTGGCTTATCCCATTTCATTCCTGCTCCGATTTCCCATTCTATATTTTCAAATCTATGACTTAAAGTTGCCATTCCTAATGTCAGCTTATTAACTTTTTTTGCATACCATGAACTTTCGTAAATTTCTGGATCTGATGCTTTTGAAGCTCCATTTTGAACATATTGGAATGTTCCTCCAATCCACCACGGTTTATCAGGGTCCCTTGAAAACATATATTTTCCTTCAAATTCGTGTTTTCTAAAATCAAATGTGCTGTTACGAGTTGAAGCTTTTCTGTAAATTCTATCTGGACGTTCCATTATAAAAGCATATCTTAAAAACATTTTTTCCAAATATCCACCTTCAACTTTGAAACTTAAATCATTAATTCTTTTAACACCTTTCATTCCAGTCGGATTTGTCGCGTCTGAACCATCAATTTGCATATCCATTCCTATTTGAAAATATTTTTTCTGACTTCTCAAATTTTGTAATTTTGTATTAAAATCATTTAAACTAAATTTATTTTGACGGTAGTTTTCTTCTTCCACAAAACTTTTATATGCTTCTTCTTCTTCATTACTTAAAAATAGCCTGTCATCACTATTAACAACAATTTTATCAATAGCAGATTTATTTGAATTATTAATAGAAAATTCCTGTGTATTAGAATTTTTTACCATATTAATATTGTTTATTTGATTCTCAATTTCAGAAATCTCAGTTTTCTTTGTTGTTTCCTTTTTTTCTAAATCAGCTGCATATCTAGGTTTGGCATTATTTTCATATTTATATAAAAATCCAATCGTTGTATAGTCCTTTCCACGAATATATCTGTCATCTGCCGCGTTCATCGGCGTATTATTCATATCCCTGTATTCTTTTTTACCAAATCCAAAATTTATTTTGAAATAATGATCTGATTCAAATTTTTTATTTTTCATTTTTGAAGTATCGTAAACAAATCCAAATCTGTTGTAGTCTGTTTTTAATTTTAAGGCTGGATAACCAAAAGTAGCATTATTCCCAAAAATATCATTTGTTTTATTTCTAGATTTTGTATATTCAACTCCCCATTCATTAAAATTAACTCCAAGACTTCTTTCTTTTAAAGATTCCTTATATATTCTTTGATTCCACCCAAGACTTGTATTATACGGAAATAATTGTTTATTTTTATCTGTAAATTTATATAAAAAATTATCTCCCGCATTTGACAAATATCCGTATTGAATTTCCCTATTAAAGTTTCTTTCTGATCTGAAGTTTTCAAATTCATATTCTTCATTATTTTCAAAATCAAAACTAACAAATCTTTTATTTGCGATATCAGCTTTCAAATAATTTCTAACATATCTATTTTTTAACCAGTCATATTTAAAATGCCTGTCATCTCTCATTGTTAAATTATAATTAAAAGTAACATTTCCAATATGATAATTAAAATTATTTTTAAATCCTAATGCATTTGTTGGAACTTCTACGATATCATAGCCATTATATGTTGCACTTCCTGCATTTGTCCTTTGAAGAGTTAATGTTGCATCATTTGTGACTTTTACATCATATTTATTATTTCTTTTGGCTGTATTGTCAAAAAATGTTGTGTACAATCTTGTATCAAGCGTAAAAATTGTCATTGATGGACTTTGTTTTATTGTGTCTCCGCTGGCATCTCTTGCAACCTTATAACCTGACTTAGAATCCAGATCTTCAACTTTTCGTCCATTTACAAAATCTGGTACTGCTAAATTGCTGTAATCACGATTTTCAAATGCCATATTGTATCCAATGAAAGAATCCTTGAATGGAATATCAATTCTGTCATTTCCTACGTTAAATTTTTGCGATCTGTATTTTTCGTAAATAATCTTTTTGGGACGACGAATTTTTTCATTATCTTCGTATATTTCATAAATTCTGCTTTCATCAGTCGTTAATGGGTTTAAGAATAATGCGTTATAATTTTCATTATCACGTGTATAATCATATTCGTATTCTTTCTTTCTTATATCAATCTGTTTCACTTGCGCACCAAAATACAAAGTATTTGTCAAATTTTGATACTGTGTTCTAGGTTTGTAACCAAAAAAGTCGCTTTCCTTGAATGGATAATAATTTCCGAAAGTTAATCCCCACTCATTTCTTCTATCATAAGCAACATTTTGTACCCAGTGAATAGTTTTATCATCACCACGATCACGCATTCCTTTAAGTTCACCATATTCATCTTTATCTGAATCCAAATAATTAAATTTTATTTTGGGTCCTCTAAGATTAATTTCATAACTTCTTTTTTTTCTGTATGAATTTAAATCTCCAACATATCCTGGATTAATATCACGAAAATCTTCATTATCGATTGTTATTCCCATATCCTTGTTTCCATTTGTATATTTTATACTTTTGTATAAATCGACATCGGTTCTACGTGGATCTAGATTTTCATCTTTCATAATTTTATCATTTATTTCGGTTAGAGCTTTAAGTGCATGCTTATCTTGAGTCCAGTAATATTTAGCATTTAGTTCTCCATTTTGTCCAAGTTCCTGATTTATGTTAAAATCCCAGAAACCAATATGTTTATATTTATCTACAAATGCAGTATAATCATCTTTTAATTCTGTTCCATTTACTGCATACATCAAATTTGTTGTAATATTTTGATAATTTAAATTCCAGATTCCATATCCTGCATCATAAAATTTCATATTTTCTTTTTCTTTTTTGGGAGTATTTTTTACTTTATGATTCCATTTGAAATCCCATTCCTTTTTATGATTTCCTATAGGAACAACAACCCTATTTATAAATATATTTCCAGAATTATTTCCCCAAAAAGAATAATCATTTGAAAATTTTAATGCTAATTTCTTTTTAGTACTTAGCTCAAAATCCACAAATCCTTGAGCGAGCGGACCTAAATCATAGTCAAATCCCATAATTCCAAAAAAACCTCTATCACTATCCATACCAATATATGGAAATAATGTTGCCCTTTGTGTATAAGGCTTTAATGAAGTTACATAATATGGCAATTTTAACCACGTCTTTCCACCTGCAACAATTCCAATGTTTCTAGCTATAGCTTTTCTGTTTGGATAAATTTCCAGTTCTTCTGCATTTATTTTATAACTTGGGTTTTCATAAGGACTCGTTGTAAACCATCCATTTTTTATAAAAATCCGTTTATTTCCTTCAGCCAAAGTTTCTTCTCCGCCATAACGTAATTTTAAATTAGTGTCATAACTTTCAGAATTAAATATTTTGGCTAATTTTGTATCCATATCAAAAATAAGGTTATCAGCTTTTATAATTTGAGAACCTT
>ERZ773056.203-NODE-203-length-30039-cov-5.740528_pt1 | contig 30039 bp, 28 predicted proteins | sample MGYA00580857_ERZ773056 | MGnify/ENA primary metagenome ERZ773056 (study PRJEB29015, sample SAMEA2737996) | human oral metagenome | biome: human oral; feature: human-associated habitat; material: dental | place: China | collected 2114 ... | reverse complement strand
AGACGAACAAAGAACGAACAAAGAACGAACAAAAGACGAACAAAAGACGAACAAAAGACGAACAAAAGATGAAGGTAAGTTAGAGTTGAAATAGAGATAAAAAGAAGGTTAGTGGAAGACTTCAACTTTGTCAAAGTTTCAAATTTTGGTAAAGTTCATAATATTAAAGCGAAGAAAGAATGGGGTAAATGCGAAAGCTGAGGGGGAAAGGGTAGATTTTGATTTTTCAGATGATTTTTTGAAGCAGTTTGTAATAAAAATAGTACCTTTGCACTTTCAGAATAAAATTGTTTAACAAATGAAAAGAATATTATACTTATGTATGGCAATCGTTTTTATAGCTTGCCATAAAAACAATGACGAAGTTCCCCAACCAGACCCTAATAAACCTACCCCTGATAAGCCAATTCCAGACAAACCCAAGCCTGATAACCCCAAACCTAATACCCCTACGAATGCCTATTTGTATGGCATTACTATAGACGACAGTTGGGAGGAAACCGGAGTTACTGTTCAGCAGATTGTGAGTGCTATCAAGGCGATGCCTGTAAAGCCTACGGTGCGCATTGTGATGTCCAAAGGTACAGCGATAGCTAATTACAAACCGCTTTTTTCGGCTGTTCATCAAGTAGCTTATGTGATGGCAACACCTGCCGATTCAGAAGATATGAAGGTTTACAAAACTGTGGATAGTTATGTAAAGAGATTTCAAGATTCGTATAAAGAACTCTCGGCATATACGGATTTTTGGGAAGTGGGCAATGAAATTAACGGAGAAGGAAAAGATTGGTTGGGTGACGACCCTCAGTTTATTGCAGATAAAGCCTATGGTGCTTATAAGTTTATCCGTAGTAAAAATGCGAAAACAGTACTTGTGAGCTACTATTTTAAACCAGGTGACCAAAAGGTGACGATGGAGGATTGGCTAAAAAGATATATTCCCGAAGATATGAAAAAACAGTTGGATTACGTGTTAGTAAGCTATTACGAAGATGATAACGGCAATTATCAGCCTAATTGGCAAGAGGTATTTAACAATTTAGAGTCTATTTTTCCGAGTGTTAAATTGGGCATAGGGGAGTGTGGCAATAACGATTATAAGAAGTACTCTGTACAGAGCAAAGTGCAAAGAGCTAAGCACTATTATGCGATGCCTAAATATGTAAAGAACTACGTGGGCGGTTATTTTTGGTGGTATTGGGTACAGGACTGTGTGCCTCATCAAAACAGTGAAGTTTTTAAGGCTATCAACAGCAGTATTAAGCAAACGCTTAAATAATATTGCTTTTTGTGAAGATTTGCGTACCTTTGCACCAAATTAGAACGAGAAATGAAAAAGTTTATCATATCAGGAGGAGGTACAGGCGGGCATATTTTTCCTGCTATCGCTATTGCCGATGAATTGAAAAGACGTATTCCAGATGCCGACATTCTGTTTGTGGGCGCCAAAGACCGTATGGAGATGCAAAAGGTACCACAGGCGGGTTATCCTATTGAAGGGCTTTGGATTTCGGGCATTCAGCGTAAAATTACCTTGCAGAACTTGCTATTTCCCTTAAAATTCATCAGTAGCTTGCTGAAATCTCGGAGAATTATCAAGCGTTTTAAACCCGATGCCGTAATAGGTACCGGAGGTTTTGCCAGCGGTGCTGTGGTGAAGATGGCAGGCGAAATGGGTATTCCTACTTTCATTCAAGAACAGAATTCGTATGCGGGTATTACCAACAAAATGCTTTCTAAAAAGGCAAAAAAAATATGTGTGGCTTACGATGCAATGGAACAATTTTTCCCCAAAGAGAAAATCGTAAAAACAGGTAATCCTATTCGCGGTGGGCTCTTGGATATAGCAAAGTACCGCACAGAAGGACTGACATATTTTCAGCTGAACCCTGAGCAAAAAACGTTATTGGTATTAGGGGGTAGTTTGGGTGCCAGACGTATCAATCAGCTGGTAGAAGAGCAGTTGCCTTTATTTGAAAAACTTGGGGTGCAAGTGTTATGGCAGTGTGGTAAACTGTATTATGAAGAGTACAAGAAATATGAAAGCGAGCGAGTGAAAGTTTTGGCTTTTATTGACAAAATGGAGTTGGCTTATGCTGTTGCCGACGTAATTATCTCTCGCGCAGGAGCCAGCTCGGTGAGCGAATTGTGTGTAGTGGGAAAACCTGTGATATTTATTCCTTCGCCCAATGTGGCAGAAGACCACCAGACCAAAAATGCACGAGCTATTGAGCAAAAACAGGCTGCTATTTTGATACGCGAAGCAGATTTAGGCACTACTTTTGCTACTACTTTTACCGAACTCATAAATGACGAGGCAAAACAGCAGAGCCTGTCGCAACACATTAAGACGTTGGCTTTGCCTAATGCTACTAAAGAAATAGTAAATATTATCTTAGAAAATAAGAATTAAAACAGATGAAGAGACTTTTTACATTTATAGCACTGGGGTGTGCCGCATTTACTTTTGCGCAAAACCAATTGGGAAAACAGTTTTTTATAGATACTAAAAGCGATGAATTTAAAAGAGGCATCGTAGAAGTGAAGGAATACGTGAATTACGACGCATATTTGCAGTTACAAAGAAACCTTAAATCGGGCAATTCGGCAGGTATTAATAGCGATATGATTCGGCAAGCGTATATGACGCGAAAGGTAGCTCTGCCGAAAGGGAATTACGTTATTGACAACGATGAACAGCGCTTTGAATTCGAGATAGGCAACAACGCGCAGTTTGTAGGTGAAGGGCAGTTTGAAAACAAGGAAAAAAACCTAAAATCTACCTATATCTTCGCCAATGGGAAGCTCTCGGAAATACACATATTCAATACCGAAGGTAGATTGCGCAAGAAAAACATCTTCAAAGGGAACATTATTGAAGGACACGTGTTTGACCACGCTGGTAAGCTCGCCCAAAAGATAGAAATACACACTAACTTGAAGGAAGGAGCCGACCAAATAGTTACTACTTACCACAAGAATGGCAACCCCAGCAAAGAAGTGAATACTATCAAGAGTACTACAAAGGAATTTTACCAAAACGGGAAGCTGAAATTAGACCAAGTGGATAGCAAAATCACTACTAAATATGACCCAACTGGGAAAATTACTGAAAAATGGTATGTTACTGAAAACGGCAATTGTCGTGAAACTTATGACAAAGGAGTAATTATCGAAAAAACTTGTGAAGACCGCAGTACAAAAGAGACTACTGTTTCCATCTACAAGAATGGAAAATTAGACAATTATACTGTAACTGATACTAAGAAAAAGGAAGTTCGCAAATACGATGCTTCAAAAAAGCTAATAGAAACTAAAAAATTATGAGGTAATTGAGTGAAGAATTAAAAACTCTTACCTCTTACTTCGCATTTTATACAAATGGATTTACAACCTATACAGAACGTTTATTTTATAGGCATAGGGGGCATAGGAATGTCTGCCCTTGCTCGTTATTTTAATGCCAATGGCAAAAAGGTATGTGGTTATGACCGTACCCCCACTGAAATTACTGAAATGCTCGAAAAAGAAGGTATAAAAGTACATTTTACCGATGATGTAAATGCTATTCCCGCCTCTTTTAAAGACAAGCGCACTACGCTGGTAGTGTATACACCTGCCGTGCCCAAAGACCATAAGGAATTAAACTATTTTCAGCAAAATGGCTACGAAGTAGTAAAACGCTCGGAAGTATTAGGATTTATCACCAAAAATACATTCTGTCTTGCGGTGGCAGGTACGCACGGTAAGACCACTACTTCAAGTATTCTCGCCCACCTATTGGTAGAAGCAGGAGCTTCGATAAGTGCGTTTTTAGGAGGGATTGCTGAAAACTTCAACAGCAACTTAGTACTGAAAGGCAGTGAGTACACTGTGGCAGAAGCCGATGAGTTCGACCGTTCCTTCTTGCGACTCTCGCCCAATATAGCTTGTATCACGTCTATGGATGCTGACCATCTTGACATTTATGGCGATAAACAACACTTGATAGAAGGTTTTAGAGAGTTTGCAGGTAAGATAAAACCAGGGGGAAGTCTTATAGTGCGCAATGGTTTAGATATAGAAGGTGAGACCTACGGATTAGAAGATAATGCCGATTATACTTTCCAAAATATAACCGTAAAGAACGGTATTTACCATTTTGATTTTCATTATAAAGGAGGCGTCTATAAAGATTATACTTTATTGAAGCCAGGAAGACACAATCTACTCAATGCCTTAGCAGCCGTATCGATGGCAGTGAAAGCAGGTTTTGCCCCTGAAAAGTTGCTTCCTCATTTGGCTACATTCAAAGGTGTGAAAAGGCGTTTCTCTTATATTATCAAGGAAGACAACTTTGCCTTCATAGACGATTATGCACATCACCCTTCGGAAATTAATGCGTTGTTCCAAGCAGTAGATGAGATGTACCCCCACACTCCTAAAACTATTGTCTTCCAACCCCATTTGTTCACTCGCACACGTGACTTTTTAGACGATTTTGCAAAAACTCTGTCACAGTTTGATGATGTAGTTCTATTAGACATTTACCCAGCTCGAGAGCTGCCTATTGAAGGTATTACCTCACAAGTATTGTTAGACAAAGTGACGGCTAAACAGAAAATATTGGTGAGCAAAGCAGAATTGATACCTTTATTGCTTAAAAAACAACCAAAATTATTACTTGCTGTAGGAGCAGGCGATATAGGAGCTGAAGTAGAGAAAATTAAAGAAGCTTTTACCGTCGGTCATTAAAATGGCACAATTGTTGCCTAATCGTTTTACGATATAAAACAAATTAGTAAAACAAAGAATATGATGAAAAATTATGCAACAATGATAGCTGCAGCCTTCCTCGGCGGGGCTATGACCTTAGGAGGGTATAAACTCTTTATAGATAAACACGATGCCAAACAAGAAGCACTTGAGTTGCTCTCACGTCCTGCTTTGGTACAAACTAATCACACTACTCCTGAAAGAACGGTAGCAGGTGAGACCAACTTTGTAGAAGCAGCTAACAAAACGGTGAATAGCGTAGTGCACGTAAAGAACACTGTAAAATCACAAGGAGGCGTTACCTCTATCTTCGACCTTTTTTACGGTAATGGTGGAGGCGAACAAACCCAAGTAGGTACAGGCTCTGGCGTTATCATTACCCCCGATGGTTATATAGTTACCAATAACCACGTGATTGCCAATGCTACTACTTTGGAGGTTACCCTCAACAACAATAAAACTTATACTGCTAAACTTATAGGCACAGATGCTTCTTCGGATATTGCCTTACTGAAAATAGAAGCCGACGAAAAGCTACCTTTCCTCACCTTTGCGGACTCCGATAACACGCAAGTAGGCGAATGGGTGCTCGCGGTAGGGAATCCTTTTAACTTGAATTCTACCGTTACTGCGGGAATCATCAGTGCGAAAGCGCGTAACATCAGCGAGCGAGGTAGCGATAAAATAGAATCGTTTATACAAACTGATGCCGTAGTGAATATGGGGAACAGTGGGGGAGCTTTGGTAAACCTCAACGGTGATCTCATTGGTGTCAATACAGCTATCTCATCTACTACGGGTGTGTATATGGGCTACTCGTTTGCAGTGCCTAGTAATATCGCTAAGAAAGTGGTGGAAGACCTTATAGAGTACGGAAATGTACAACGCGGGGTGATGGGCGTACGCGGACAAGGGTTAGACTCAGAAATAGCTAAGAAACTCAACGTAAAAGAAACAGAAGGATTCTATGTAGATTCAGTAGACGATGAGTCAGGAGCAGGAGCTGCCGGACTTAAAAAAGGAGACATCATCAAACAAATTGACAATGTGAAGATACATAAATACTCTGACCTTAGCGGTCACATCGCTTCTAAACGTCCTGGTGATATGCTAAAAGTAACTTACGTACGCGAAGGTAAAGAACGCACTGCCAATATTACCCTTAAGAAAAACACTACTTATGTAATACAATCCTTAGGTTTGGAAGTGAAAAACCTTTCAGATGCTGACCACAAACGATTTAAAACTAAAAATGGAGTAAAGGTAACCGCTGCGGGTCAGTTTTATGAGTACAACAATATCAATATAGTGGGAAAAGTGTTGCTTTCAGTGAATGGGAAGACCATTAAAGATGTAGATGAATTGAAAAATATAATGTCTACCCTTTCTTCACGCAATCGCAACTCGTTAGAAATCTTGAACGAAAAAGGAGAAAAAGAAAGGTTCTTTTTCTAATGATAAAACAATAATGATAATCACTCTTGCATTATAAAAAAGAGATGAGAGAAGTCTCCAATCTCCTTCACATCACAAACTTTGTCAAAGTACTTAAACTTTGACAAAGTTTTTTTATGGATCTAAATAGTGTACTTGTATAATTTATTATAAGTATTCTGTTCCCTTATAAAAGTTTTTAATATAGAATTTGCCTTAAATAGTAAAAAAAGAGTTGTTTATTGTGATGAAGGTAATAAAAAATTGTTTTTGTAGTGTTAATAAAAATTAGTTATCTTTGCCAAAATAACAAAAGATTTAAACGATGATACACTATTTAAAAGCAGATGCTACGGTGCCACAAGCCGAAGGGAACATTGTTATCGCCCATATTTGTAATGATATAGGCGCTTGGGGGAAGGGATTTGTGTTAGCACTTTCCAAACGCTGGAAATACCCCGAAAAACAATACAAACAATGGTATAAAGAAGGTGAAGATTTTGCTTTGGGAGAGGTACAATTTGTGTCGGTAGAAGAGAAGATATGGGTTGCAAATCTCATTGGGCAACACAACATATATAAAGATGAAAACGGTGACCCGCCTATTCGTTATGAGGCAGTGAAAAAAGGTTTGCAACAAATAGCCGATTTTGCTTATGAAATAAATGCCAAAGTGCAAATGCCTCGCATAGGTTGCGGATTGGCAGGAGGCTCTTGGGACAGAATTGAGAAACTTATAAGGCAAACACTTTTAAGGAAAAACATCGAAGTATTTGTTTGTGATTTATAACCTTATTTTTATTTTTTACCTTTTAGCTTTTATTCTGAAAAATAATGAACATCAAACTTCTCGCGGTAGGCAAGACCGATAATTCTGCTTTGCAACAGCTCATTGATATGTATGAAAAACGACTTTCGTATTACATCAATTTTGAATTGCAACTCTTGCCCGATATTAAGAATAGCAAATCACTATCGGAAGAGCAACAAAAAGCAAAAGAAGGGGAGCTTATCCTCGCTAATGTAGCCTCGTCTCATCACCTGATACTCTTAGACGAACGTGGCAAAGAGTTTACCTCGGTAGCTTTCGCCGATGAATTGCAAAAGAAAATGAATGCCGGCATCAAGCAGCTCACCTTTGTGATTGGGGGACCTTATGGTTTTTCAAAAGAAGTATACGACCGTGCTAATGGCAAGTTGTCACTTTCCAAACTCACCTTTTCACACCAAATGATACGCCTATTTTTTGTAGAACAACTCTACCGTGCTTTTACGATTCTCCGTAATGAGCCCTATCATCATCAGTAATTAGGGTTGTGGCGTTGTTACTGTTTTAGGAGCTTCTTCACTGTCTAATTTCTTAACTTTAAGGAATGATTCGTGTTGTTCGATAGCCATTTCTATTTTAGCTACAATTTCTTCAACCGTATCATTTTCGTAATCTATTTGCAAAGGCGATTTGATAATCATCGATTGTTGCACTCCTTTCTTTTTGATGTTTATTCCCTTTTTATCAAACGAGCGACGGAATCCATCGATTACGATGGGCACCACCACAGGTTTGTATTGCTTGATGAGGTGTGCAGTACCCTTGCGGATAGGTTTCCACGGCGAGGTAGTACCCTGTGGGAAGGTAATCACCCAACCATCGGCGAGGGCGATACCTATGTTTTCCACATCGGCTTGGCGGACTTCGCGGTGTATTTCTTTACCTTTTTCGCGCCAGGTTCTGTTCACCGGTATAGCTCCTGCGTAACCTAATATTTTGGGCAGAATCCCTGATTTCATAGTCTCGGAAGCCGCCACGTAGTAAATGTTGAGTTTTGGGTTCCACAGATAGCCCATATTATCCAAGGTATCTTTACGACCTTTAAGACTTGCGTTGAACACGTGAAACATAGCCGTTACGTCGGCGAAATAAGTCTGGTGATTTGAAATGAACAGTACATTCTGTGGTGGCAATTCGCGAATAACGTCCGAACCCTCAATCTTCAGTTGGTTAAAACCATCATACCTGCTGTGAGTAAGGATACCAAAAACGCGGATGAGCCATCGTTTTACGAAAAGTGTATGTCCGAAAGGGTCTTTTTTAAATAAAGGCATTGTTCAATTTTTTGATTAGGTGATGAGCTAAAAAGTCAATTAGTATAGTAACAAATTAACCCATTAACTCATCAGTTTAGTTTATTGAAAAGTCTCTCTTGCTATCTGCATAGCAGTCTTTGTATTTGTTGTAAATCTTCACAGTTTCTTGGGCATTTCCCAGCCGTGAAAAGCGATTGCAAATATTAAAGTTTAGCTTTTAGTTTTTCTATAAGCTTGGGAACAACTTCAAAAGCATCGCCTACCACACCGTAATCGGCAGCTTTAAAGAAAGGAGCCTCGGCATCGGTGTTGATAACCAGCTTTACTTTTGAGGCATTAACCCCCGCCAAGTGTTGTATAGCCCCTGAAATGCCAATGGCAATATACAAGTTAGGCGCAACGGGTTTTCCTGTTTGTCCTACGTGCTCAGCGTGTGGACGCCAACCCATATCAGCCACAGGCTTAGAACAAGCGGTGGCAGCGCCGAGTACTTCGGCAAGATCTTCGATTATGTACCAATTCTCGGCGGCTCTTAATCCGCGTCCTCCTGATACCACAATAGAGGCATCGTCTAACGGTACTTTTCCTGTAGCCTTCTCTGTAGCGATTATCTTTATATCGAAATCACTATCTGAAAGGGTAGGGAAGAAGGGTTCTACAATTGCCGGAGTAGGATTTTCTTTTACTTCGAAGGCATTAGGAGCTAATCCTACTATTTTTATAGGTGTTGTGATTTTGTTTAAACTTACGGCTTTGTTAGAAAAGGCATTACTCTTAATAGTAAAATCGTTTTCAGGGAGTGAAATGGCGTTAGGTACATAACCTGCTTGTAGAGAAATGGCTAATAAAGGGGCAATATTCTTGGCTTGCGACGAGGCACTGAAAAGCACCGTTGTACTCCCTTCTTTCTTCACTGCCTGTTGTAATATTTGTGCTACAGCCTTTGCCGAAAAGTGTTGTAACTTTTCATCGGCTACGTTCAATACTTTATCAATACCATAAGTTCCTAACATTTCAGGATTATCAATGTTGATAGCTACTGCTACTATTTTGGTATTTTGTTTTTGAGCAAGAGTTTTGGCATAAGTAGCCACTTCATAACTACTTTTCTTTACTTTTCCGTTTTCGGAATCTATATATATGAGTATGGACATTTTTTATTAAATTACTTTAGCTTCGTTGTGTAATAAATCAATAAGAGTATCTAAATCATCAGCCGATACCATTTTTACAGGTTTTTTGGCAGGAAGTTTCTCAAAACCTATGGTTGTTACTCTCGTATCTGTATTTTCAGCAGGCAACACGGTAATTACTTTAGTGCGAGCTGCCATTAGGTTGCGCATATTTGGTATACGAAGGTCTTTCTCTTGGGTAAGTCCTTTTTGTCCCGCAATTACTAACGGAAAAGTTGCGGAGAGTTTTTCCTTACCGCCGTCTATTTCTCGTTCAGCTGTTACCTCTGTCCCATTGATATCTAATCCTATGCATTTGTTGATAAAGGGTAGATTTAGTAATCCTGCCAAAAATCCTCCCACCATTCCGCCGTTATAATCAATAGACTCCTTTCCTGTAATGATAAGGTCGTAATTTCCCTCTTTAGCTACCTTAGCCAACTGAGTAGCTACAAAAAAAGCATCAGTAGGAGTGGCATCAATACGGATAATATCGTCAGCACCAATGGCGGAAGCCTTGCGCAATACGGGTTCTGTTTCTTGGGTGCCTACATTCACAAGGGTGATAGTAGCGCCTAACTTTTCTTTAAGTAAGATTGCCTTAGTGAGGCAGAATTCATCGTTAGGATTGATGATAAACTGCACTCCTGTAGGGTCAAACTTCTTATTTTCATCAGTAAATTTTATTTTCGAAATAGTGTCGGGGACGCTACTGATACATACTAATATCTTCATAATCTTATAGATAATATAATTAAAATGATATATTAATAACCAAAAGGTGGTTATTTTTGAAGCGGTAAAAGTACTTCCTTTTGTATAACTGTGCAAACTATTATGCGAAAAAAATGTACCTTTGCCTCCTAACTATTTGAAATACTAAATAAAAATAATGAATCCTCCAGTAACCGATATGCAACTTTTAGGGCAGTTATTGCGTTGCCCCAGCGGAATATATGCAAAAGAAGTAAGTGAATATACTTTCTTTTCCAATCGCACTATGATTTTCAATACTATTGATTGTTTATCACTTTTGCCCAATAGCAATGTTTTAGAAATTGGCTTTGGCAATGCCAACCATTTACCTTATTTATTTAAAAAAGAGCCGACCATTCACTATACAGGAGTAGAAACTTCTGTGGAAATGATAACTGAGGCTACTGTAAGCAATCCCGAATTGGTAGCGCAACAATCTGTTTCTTTTCTGCAAGTACAACCGGATGAGAGACTTGAGTTTAATATACTTTTTGATGTTTGCTTTTCAGTCAATACACTTTACTTTCTCAAAAGCCCTACTCGCTATTATCGCAATATTTATCAGTTGCTCAAGCCTATGGGAAAGGTAGTGATTACTTTTATTGATAAGTCAGTAGGTGAGAAAGCTCCTTTTGCACAAGTGGGATTTAAGTTTTATACCGTTCTCGAAGTGCGAAAGATACTCTCACGCATAGGGTTTAAGAATATCAAAGAGTACACTTTTGAAGAAACACTTGTTTCTAAGAGAGGCAAGAAAATACGTCGTCCTTATTGCATAATGATAGGAGAAAAATAAAAACCTCTCTGCTTTTTATTCTTTATTCCATATTTCCCACGCTTTTTCAGCTTGAAGTTCTAACATTAGTTGCCCATTACAAATGGTAGCTCCCTGCTTTTCTCCTCTGTGTAGAAATGTAGTTTGTGAAGGATTATAAATAAGGTCGTAAAGCAAGTGTTCAGGAGTGAGATACTCATAAGGAATAGGAGGACAGTCATTAATATTAGGAAATGTACCTAAAGGAGTACAGTTAATAATAAGATGATAATTTTCTATAATCTCTTTGGTAAGCTCTGTATAACCAAACTGATTTATCTGTGGTGTGCGGGATACAAAACGATAATCAATATTTAGTTGCTTGAGCACATAAGCAACAGCACCCGATGCACCTCCCGTGCCTAAGATAAGAGCGTGAGTATGTTGTGGTTGTAATAAGGGAAATAATGATTTGCTAAAGCCATAGTAGTCGGTATTATAACCGACGAGTCCATCAGGGGTAACTTTTATAGTATTTACAGCTCCAATGGCTTGTGCAGTAGCATCAACGGTAGTAAGTAGCTTCATTATTTCTCGCTTATACGGAATGGTAACATTCATTCCTCGTAAATTGGGAGTGCTTTTTAAGAGAGTGGGTAATTCATTGAGATTTTGTATATCAAAATTGATATATTCGCAATCATTAATACCTTCTCGTTTAAATTTCTCAGTGAAATATTTTTGAGAAAAAGAATAGCCAATGTTGCGCCCCACAAGAGCAAAAGTTGTCATAAGAAAACGCTTTTTTAATAGATAAACTATACATATTATCTATATACTGAATGTTACCTCTTACCTAAATTAAATTTTCCTATCAATCACGTAATTTACCATTAGAGTTAAGGCTTCTTTATAAGGTGAGGTTGGGAATTCATCCAATATATTTAGGGCTTTTTGTTGGAACTCTTTCATTTTAGTCGTAGCGTATTCCAGCCCTTTATGATTCTTTACAAATTCAATTACTTCCTTTACGCGTTTTTTGTCTTTGTTGTATTTTTTTACCGAATTGATAAGCCATTGTTTTTCTTCTTCGGAACAAGTATTGAGTACATAAATAAGTGGTAGGGTCATTTTTTGTTCTTTGATATCTATACCCGTAGGTTTACCAATCGCGTCTTCGGTATAATCAAAAAGGTCGTCTTTTATTTGGAAAGCCATTCCTATGTATTCGCCAAAGAGTCGCATTTTCTCTATCACTTCGGTTTGTTCTGGCTGTACTGAACAAGCTCCCATCGCACAACAAGCGGCTATAAGCGTCGCGGTTTTCTGACGGATAATCTCGTAGTACACCTCTTCTACAATGTCTAACCGACGAGCTTTTTCTATCTGCAAGAGTTCGCCTTCACTCATTTCACGTACGGCTACCGAGATAATGCGCAATAGGTCGAAATCACCATTGTCTATAGAGAGTAGTAAGCCTTTAGAAAGTAGGTAGTCACCCACCAATACAGCTATCTTGTTTTTCCATAAGGCATTGATTGAGAAGAACCCTCGGCGCTTGTTGCTGTCGTCCACTACATCGTCGTGTACAAGGGTAGCAGTGTGTATGAGCTCTATTACCGATGCTCCCCGATAGGTGCGTTCACTCACCTTACCTCCCGATACCATCTTGGCTACCAAGAACACAAACATTGGTCGCATTTGCTTGCCTTTGCGGTTTACAATATAGTAGGTAATACGATTCAGCAAGGCTACCTTAGACGACATTGAGCTACGGAACTTCTGTTCAAAAAGTTCCATTTCTTCACGGATAGGTTCTTTTATTTGAGCTGTTATCTTCATTGCTCGAAGTTATCAATTTCTACTTTTAGATTGTTGATGATAAATTCTTGACGGTCAGGAGTGTTTTTGCCCATATAAAACTCCAAGAGCTGTTCGGTATGGATAGTTTTGTCCATCATTACAGGGTCTAAGCGTATATCTTCTCCTATAAAATCTTTAAACTCATCGGGGGAGATTTCTCCCAATCCTTTAAAACGAGTAATTTCAGGCTTGCCTTTTAACTTGTCTATGGCTGCTTCCTTTTCTTCTTCGCTGTAACAATATATTTTTTGTGTTTTGTTGCGTACACGGAACAGAGGTGTTTGGAGTATATATAAATGCCCTTCTTTGATGATTTCGGGGAAGAACTGCAAAAAGAAAGTGATAAGCAAAAGACGAATGTGCATACCGTCTACATCGGCATCGGTGGCTACCACGATGTTATTGTAGCGAAGGTCGTCCATAGAGTCTTCAATATTTAGGGCGGCTTGTAATAGGTTGAACTCTTCATTTTCATACACTATTTTCTTACTCATTCCGTAGGTATTCAAAGGTTTACCACGTAGTGAGAAAACGGCTTGTGTGGTTACATCACGCGATTTGGTAATAGAGCCCGAAGCTGAATCTCCCTCAGTAATGAACAAGGTGCTTTGTAGGGCACGCTCGTCTTTGGTATCGGTGAGGTGCACGCGACAGTCGCGTAGTTTACGGTTGTGTAAGCTTGCTTTTTTAGCTCTTTCTTTTGCCAATTTACGAATACCTGCCAAGTCTTCACGTTCGCGTTGTGCCTGCATAATTTTCCGTTGTAACGCATCGGATATCTCAGGGTTTTTATGTAAGAAATCATCTAAGTGGCGACTGATGAAATCATTGATATAGGTGCGCACAGAAGGCATTCCTTCTCCCATTTCGGTAGAACCGAGCTTGGTTTTCGTCTGGCTCTCAAACACAGGTTCCATCACTTTGATTGAGAGACCTGCGATGATAGACTTACGCACATCGGAGGCATCGTAGTTCTTTTTATAGAAGTCGCGAATGGTCTTTACATAAGCCTCTTTGAAAGCGTTGAGGTGTGTACCCCCTTGTGTAGTGTTCTGACCGTTTACAAAGGAGTAATACTCCTCGCTGTACTGAGTTTTGCTGTGAGATATGGCAATCTCAATATCTTCACCTCTAAGGTGAATGATAGGGTAAAGAAAATCCTCTTCATTGTTGTTTTCGGTGAGGAGGTCTTTGAGTCCGTTTTCAGAATAGTACTTTTCACCATTGTAGTTGATAGTAAGCCCTGGGTTGAGGTATACGTAGTTTTTGAGCATACGCACCACATACTCATTACGGAACTTGAAGTTCTTAAAGATAGTGTCGTCTGGAATAAAAGCTACGCTGGTACCGCGCCTTTTCTGGCTTTCCTCAATAGCACTTTCTTCTTTTAGCAGACCTCTCTCAAAAATAGCCGATTTGCATTGACCATCGCGCACCGATTCCACTTTGAAGTAGGTAGAAAGGGCATTCACAGCTTTTGTACCCACCCCATTGAGTCCAATAGATTTCTTAAAAGCTCGGGAGTCGTACTTACCCCCCGTATTCATTTTCGATACTACATCTACTACCTTTCCTAAGGGGATACCGCGCCCATAATCGCGTACTTCTACTTGGTTATCGGTTATTTTTACGTCGATGGTCTTACCAGCTCCCATTACGAACTCATCTATACAGTTATCAATGACCTCTTTGAGAAGAATATAAATACCGTCGTCGGCTGAAGAGCCATCACCCAGCTTCCCGATATACATACCAGGGCGTGTGCGAATGTGTTCTTGCCAGTCCAAAGAGCGGATACTATCCTCGTCATATCTAATTTCTTCCATAAAGTTTACTTTTGTTTTTAGATGTGCAAAAGTATTAAAAATTATTCATATCCAAAAAATAAATATCTGTCTCCCTTGCTTACAATTGTTTTGAAAAACAATTATAACACAAAGGTGTCGCTACCGTTACTTTCTTCTCCTCACCACAGCAATGGCAGTACTTCTCTTCGTAGAAACGGTTGCCGAATTTCACCCACGCTTCATAACAGCTGTCGCATAAAGGCTTTGAAGGGTCAAAAGGAATAGCGGTATTACAACGGATACAGTGCCCTTTTTTCTCTTCTTGTACGGCATTTTCCTGAGGTGTTTCGGTTTCTACAGCTCTTTCAGGGGTAGGCTCGCGTTCTGCGAGTGGTCTGTTCTCGGCATTTGCGTAGTTTTCGGGTACAAAAGAGGAGTAGCGGATAGGCTTCACTTCTCTGTTAGACAATACATCGTCTACCAAATCCAAATGCACGGTAGAGCCAGCATAGTCTTTCGCCAGACCTAAAAACTTCTTGTTGTAGTTAGGGCGTTTGGCAAAGATGGTGTAACCGCTGTCGAGTACACTCATAATGGTGTTTTTGGAAGTTTCGAAGAAATTGTTTTTGTTTACAAGGTCGGTGAGGGCTTTTTCGGCGAGTACGCCAAACTCTACCTTGTTTTCCAGCGAGTAATCCAAAAGGTTCATAGAGGTAATCACCGATTGCTTTTCGTTGGCATAATATTGTCCGTGTAACTGTGGAATATACACCATTGTGATATTCGGGAAGCCCAAGAAGTACTCAATATCTTCACGCTTACAATTTTCTTCTCCATTAGAGGTATTTTTGCCAAACCCAATGAGTATATGTAGTTTGGTGTTTTTTAAAAGCTGTTTAAAAACATTGTCTTTGAGATAATCTCCCAGCTGAATATAAGGCGAAATGATAATAAGCTCCTTTTCCGCCTTAAAAAGGGTATCGTAAATAGTATCCGATAGTGGTTTTCCTGTTAAAAAGTCCATAAGTATATTGTTATTAAGAGATTTATTTTTTTCTATTAGGAAATGTAAAAGAACTTTTTAGTTCTTCAAATGTAGAATATTTTTCTACTTCTTCTATATATTCATTGTAAATATATATGTTTTTATCAGTTTTGTAAATAAAATACTTACAAGAATCACCTTCTTTTAAAATTTGTGTTCCATCTTTTAATATAATATTAAAAGTAGATTTATTTCTTTTTATTATTTTAGCATCTATTTCTCCTAATTGATAAGATGTATAAGTTAGCCCACTTAATATTAAAATCAAAGTTATATATCTTCTTTCACGAAACTTCCATATATATGATATAAAAATAAAAAAAACTAATATTGAACTTAACTTCCAAAAAGATAATTCCTTTCTTTCATAAGGGAGATATAATATAAAAAACAAGAAACAAGTTAAAAATACAATCTCTAATAAACCAATCCATTTCTTCTTTTTGATATCTCTAAAGACTTTTATTTTTTTTTTGTCATAAAAGAGTATGAGTGGAATTATCACAATTGAAAACAAATAAATATATATATTTATAGTAAAAAAATGTACAAGAGCCTTTTCATAGAGAACGGTAATAATATCTTGTATATTAAAATCTAATTCATAAGAAATTCCAAATTGTCCAAGCAAAGATGATATATATAAGATACCTATGAAATATAGTAATATGGTGGAAATAATACTTATAGCTTTCCAATCAACCTGTTGTTCATTTTTATATTCTTCATTTAACCAATGTTTAAGTTTCCTACAATATATTTTTCCATATATTTTGTAACAATTTCTTTTAATTCGTCCCATACACATAGTATTAGAAATATTTATATACTTTTTCTTAAGGGTATATACTCATCACTTCGCAGGTATATACCCGTTGCGTTACCAGTATATACCCGTGATCCCATAGGTATATACCCGTAGGCTCACGCATATACATCGGTGTGATACGGGGTGCTACTTCTTGTATTTTTCGTACTTAACGGTTTTGAGCATCTCGCGAAGGTCGGCACCGTCGTTAAGCACAGCCAACACATCAGTATCCGATACGGTGGTGCTGCCCTGTGCAATTTCTTTGGCAAGTGCCTTTAAAGAGACTTCTCCATCGGCTTTGGCACTGGCATAAAACTTGGGAGCCGCTGTTTTATCTAACAGATTCTTACGCTCTACTACATTAAATTTTACTGGCATAAAATATAAATTTAAATGGTTAATTATTTGTTTCCCTTTTGAGTATATTTTTCTTTAATATAATTGGCTACTTTGTCTATTTCAGGGAATAAAGTGCTTTGGTTTATACCTAACTTATCTAACTCTGCTAAAATATCTCTTTTTGATTTATGATCTATTATTAATCTCTCTTTACTTTCTACTTCTTTATCATATTTTAAAGAAGAATCTTTTCCTAAGTTATCAAATTCGTTTTCTTCTATATCCACTTTCCCTCTAATAATCCATTCAGAAGGAACTTTAATCATTTTTTTTATGGGCTTAGTTTTAGGGTCAATAGATATTTCTACTTTCTCAATTCCAAATATTAGAAAAGCTCCATGTTGTCTTACTATACGTGGATTATCTAACTTAGGTTTAATTGCGAAAACACTTCCTATATCATCTGGATTAATTATATTTTGAAAATAAGATTTATCCTCTTTTATAAAATGTAATAATTCTCCAAGATACTCATCATTAATTGATAATCTTTCTTCCCATAAAAGATTTTTTGTTTCTCTTTCTAGTTCTTCAATGAATAAAGAGGATAACTGAGTATGATTTTCGAAACAAAAATCAGAATTCTTTTTACCAATTATTTTATTTATTTGATTATCTATATCTTTACAATCTATAAAAAAATACTTATCTTCCTTTATATAATCCTTTATTCTTTCTATTATATCTTTTTTAATTCCTATATATTTCCCTATTTCTATATTATAAGATATAGTTTTTGCTTTATTTTCTAACTCTTTTATATACTTTTTATAGCTAGGCATATCGCCATCTCTATAATAAAAATAATTCTTACATTTTGCTAAATTAGCTAAGATAGTAACTTTATCACTATCAAAATAACAAGTGCTTTCTTGTGGAATATCAAATACTATAACCTCTCCATCTTCGCTGTCATTCTCAATACAAGCAAAATAAAGCGCTACTAAGGGATTTGTTGTTAAATCTAATATTCGTGTGGGAACTCCATAGTGTTGCATTAGTACTAATGATTCTATGGTATTTTTCCCATTAAAATTATAAGGTACCTTAGCTATAGTCTCTCTATAGATTTTGTCTTCATTTTCTATATAAAGAAGTTTGTTTGTTTTTTTATCTTTTCGATAGATAGAGGGCTCTAAATTATAAGTTTCATTAGAATGTCCCCGATAAAAGATATTACCAGTAGCTTTTATTTCTTTTATAAAAGAAATAAAAGACTCTATATTTTTTATTTTCTTATCTTCATTATCAGTATCCTTTTTTTGTTTTCTTATTTTACTCATAACTATAATATTTCACTAATCATTCAACTTCAACACCGCCATAAAGGCACTTTGTGGGATTTCTACGTTACCTACTTGGCGCATACGTTTTTTACCGGCTTTCTGTTTTTCTAAGAGCTTACGCTTACGCGAGATATCACCTCCGTAACACTTGGCGGTAACGTCTTTACGGAGCGCTTTAATAGTCTCACGAGAGATGATTTTAGCCCCAATGGCTGCCTGTATCGGAATATCAAACTGCTGGCGCGGTATTAGCTCGCGCAACTTCTCGCACATCTTCTTGCCTATATTATAAGCATTATCAGCGTGGATAAGGGCAGATAGGGCATCGACTGACTGTGAGTTAATAAGTATATCTACCTTCACAAGGTTAGAAGCGCGCATCCCAATAGGTGAATAGTCAAACGAAGCATACCCCTTACTTACTGTTTTGAGGCGGTCGTAGAAGTCGAACACGATTTCAGCAAGTGGCATATCAAAGTTCAGCTCTACACGCTCAGGGGTGAGGTAGTGCTGGTTGGTTATCTGTCCGCGTTTTTCAATACAGAGCGACATCACCTGTCCTATAAAATCCGATTTGGTGATGATGCTCGCCTTGATATACGGCTCTTCCACACGGTCTAATTTCGACGGGTCGGGTAGGTCAGAAGGGTTATTTACGATAATCGCTTTTTCGGGTTCTTTTTTGGTATAGGCGTGGTAACTTACGTTGGGCACGGTGGTAATCACGGTCATACCAAACTCGCGTTCCAAGCGTTCTTGCACGATTTCTAAGTGCAACATTCCTAAGAATCCACAGCGGAATCCAAAGCCCAAAGCGGCAGAACTTTCGGGGGTAAACACCAGCGAGGCATCGTTCAGTTGGAGTTTTTCCATCGAGGCGCGTAGCTCTTCGTAATCTTCGGTGTCTACCGGATAAATTCCTGCAAATACCATTGGCTTTACGTTCTCAAAGCCGTCAATAGCTTCTTTACAACCGTCTACTGCCGAGGTAATGGTATCACCCACTTTCACCTCACGCGCATCCTTAATACCGGTGATAAGGTACCCCACATCGCCGGTGCTAATCACTTGCTTGGGCACTTGGTTGAGTTTAAGCGTACCCACCTCGTCGGCATCATAGATTTTGCCGTTGGACATAAACTTGATTTTCTGCCCTTTGCGTATTTCACCGTTCATCACCCGGAAGTAAGTCTCCACCCCGCGGAAAGAGTTGTATACCGAGTCGAATATCAACGCTTGTAGTGGTGCCTTAGGGTCGCCAGTAGGGGCAGGAATGCGCTCTATAATAGCCTCTAAAATTGCCTCTACACCCAAACCTGTTTTTCCGCTGGCAGGGATAATCTCGTCGGGCGAACAACCCAATAGGTCTACAATATCGTCTTTCACCTCTTCGGGGTTAGCACTGGGTAGGTCTATTTTGTTGAGTACGGGAATGATTTCAAGGTCGTTTTCGAGAGCCAAGTAGAGGTTAGAAATCGTCTGTGCTTGTATGCTTTGGGCAGCATCTACGATGAGGAGCGCCCCCTCGCAAGCAGCGATGGAACGCGAAACCTCATAAGAGAAATCTACGTGACCGGGGGTATCGATAAGGTTGAGGATATACGTTTCGCCTTTGTACACATATTCCATTTGTATCGCGTGGCTCTTGATAGTAATACCACGCTCGCGCTCCAAGTCCATATTGTCGAGCAATTGGTCTTGTTTTTCGCGTTCGGTTACGGTTTGGGTAAAGTCGAGCAAACGGTCGGCTAAGGTACTCTTTCCGTGGTCGATATGTGCAATAATGCAGAAATTACGTATGTTCTTCATTTGTTTCTTAGTGTTTAGTTTTTAGTGATGAGTTGTGAGTTGTCTGTACAGAGAGACAACGAACTAATAATTAAAGGTGCAAAGATAGAAAATAATTGTCAATTCACAAATTGAAAGTTCTATCGTGCTTCAAAGAGGTTCTCATTTGTAGTTTATCGAATTATTTGCAATATATTTTTGATTGTAAATTTACTTTTTCAAAAGAAAAAGTTGCTAAATCAAAATTATTGTTTATATTTGCGACCAAATTAGAAAAAGAAAACAATATCTATTTTTTTTAAAGTATTAAGATTATCAATTTAAAAAACTTATCTAAATGAGAGATTTAACTAAAATGACAAACATTGAGGACTTGCGTGTGGTGTGTAAACGCAACGTCCCTAAGATGTTCTATGAGTATGTAGACACCGGCTCTTGGACTGAATCAACTTACAGAGAAAATGTTTCCGATTTTAACCCTATCAAATTCCGTCAACGCATATTAGTGGATATGGATAACCGTACCCTCGAAAGTACTCTTTTAGGGCAAAAGGTAAAGTTTCCCGCTATGACGGCTCCTGTTGGCTTTATGGGAATGATGTGGGCTGATGGTGAAATCCATATGGCAAAAGCCGCTCAAAAATTTGGAATCCCCTTCACGCTTTCTACGATGTCTATCTGTTCTATCGAAGATTTGGTAGAAGCAGGAGTAGAGCCCTTTTGGTTTCAGTTGTATGTAATGCGCGACCGCGATTTTATGAAAGACCTTATTCGTCGTGCTAAAGATGCTAAATGCTCTGCTTTGATGATAACCGTAGATTTGCAGGTGCTCGGCAATCGTCATCGCGATATCAAGAATGGACTTTCCACCCCTCCTAAGTTCACCATTCCTAATATGATTAACCTCTCTACTAAAATTCCTTGGGGGTTGCGCTATGTGTTTGGCAATCGCCGTTGGACATTCCGCAATATTGCAGGTCACGCGAAAAGCGTATCCGACCTCTCTTCACTTTCCTCTTGGACAAAAGAGCAGTTCGACCCAAGTCTTAGTTGGAAAGATATCGCCGAAATTAAAGAATTGTGGGGGGGACCTATCATCTTAAAGGGTATTATGACTCCTGAAGATGCTATCGAAGCTGTGAAATATGGTGCCGATGCGATTATTGTGTCTAACCACGGTGGTCGCCAGATGGACGATACTATTTCCACTATCAAAGCACTCCCCGATATTGTAAGCGCCGTAGGTAGCCAAACCGAAGTATGGATAGACTCTGGTTTCTATACAGGGCAAAATATGCTCAAAGCGTGGGCGTTAGGAGCCAAAGGTATTATGCTTGGTCGTGCTCCTGTATATGGGCTCGGTGCTTATGGCGAAGAAGGCGTAACACGTGCTTTGCAAATATTATATGACGAAATGGATACTACTATGGCTTTTTCAGGTCATCGTAACCTCCAAGATGTAGATAGTAGTATTTTAGTAGAGGGTACTTATCCTCTACCAAGCAATAATTTCCGAGTTTAGTTTAACTTTCATTGTAAAAAGAAAGAGCTTAATACGAATGATGTATTAAGCTCTTTCACTTTTTATTACAAACTATTAAAATTTAAACCACTTATTCTTCATTATAAATGCTCCTTACAATCCCGTCGGCAAGACCAATGCGGGGTACGTGTACAATTTCTGCTCCTGACCATTTCATCGCATTGATGAACACTGTAAGTGCATACAGAATTACGTCGGCACGGTCGGGATTAAAGCCTAAGAGCCTGATGCGTTCATCGTAAGTAAATCCCGATACATAGTTAAGGTAATCGGTGAGGTACTGATAGCTCAGCGGTTCTCCTTCTCTGCTGTTGGAGTTCTTGTGTATCTTGTTGATGTTCCCTCCTGAACCAATGGCTTCTATATGCTCACAGTCTTTCGTATGCTTTTTTATCCAGTGTTCTACTTCTTCCCACGTTTTATTGCTTACTTTGTTGTCTAATAAACGTACTGTACCTATGGGGAACGAACGCGACTTTTTTACCTTCCCCTTGGAGAAGACCGTAAACTCAGTACTACCCCCGCCTACGTCTATGTATAGGTAATCTTTATCTTTTTGTATTAAACTTGAAATATCGGTAGAGGCAATAATGCTCGCCTCTTCGGCGCCATCTATAATATCTATGCGCACTCCTGTACGTTTGTATACCTCATCGGCTACTTGTTGCCCATTGGTAGATTCTCGCATTGCCGAGGTCGCACAAGCGCGATACTTTTCCACTTGGTTTACTTTCATCAGCAAACTGAACGCTTGCATCGTGTCTGCCAATCTATCGGTGTTTTCTTCTGAGATGAGTCCGTCTAAAAACACATCAGCTCCCAAACGGATAGGCACGCGCACCAAGCTGGCTTTGGTAAATTTCGGAGCTTCGTTAGGCTCTTCCAATACGTTCGAAATGAGCAATCTCACCCCGTTCGACCCTATGTCTATCGCTCCTAATTTTTTGATATTCATTTCGTAATTATTTGTCTTTGTCCATTTCTAAAGAGCGCACTTTTAGCGGGTTCTTGGTCAGTTCAGCGTACTCTTCACGGTTTCTAAACACATCTAAAGCAGTGAAAATAGCGTGACGGAACGACTCAGGGTCGGCAATGCCCTTGCCTGCTATTTCGTAAGCCGTACCGTGGTCGGGCGAAGTGCGTACTTTGCTAAGTCCTGCTGTATAGTTCACACCACTACCAAAGGCAATGGTTTTGAACGCGATAAGCCCTTGGTCGTGGTAAGGTGCTAATACCGCATCGTAGTTCCGGTAGGTTTGTGAACCGAAGAAACTATCGGCAGCAAAAGGTCCAAATACCAATATATTCTCATCGAAATACAGCTTTTTCAAGGCTGGGCGTAACACTTCGTCGTCTTCGTTACCTATCACGCCTTTATCTCCGCAATGTGGATTAATGCCCAATACGGCTATTTTAGGGCGTTGTAAGCGGAAGTCCTTAATGAGTGATTCGTTCATCAGGCGCGCTTTCTCCATAATGAGAGCTTCTGTAATGAGAGTAGAAACCTCTTTCAAAGGCACGTGGTCAGTAAGTAAACCCACTTTCAGGTCTTCACTCACCATAAACATCAGGCTAGTACCGTTGAGCTCTTGTGCCAAATAATCGGTATGACCAGGGAAGTGAAACGCGTCCGACTGTATGTTGTTCTTATTGATAGGAGCGGTTACCAGCACATCAATACTGTTGTTTTTCAAAGCTTCCACCGCAGCTTGTAATGATAAAAAGGCATATTTGCCACCTTCTTCGGTTTCTTGTCCAAAGGTAACCGTAGGGGTTTCTTTCCAGCAGTTTAGCACATTTAGCTTGCCGTCAATAGCAGCTTCCACACTCTCAATTCCTTGAAAATTGGCAGTGGTATTGAAATGTTTCTTCTGAAAAGAAACTAACTTGTTCGAAGCAAAAATAATAGGCGTACACAATTCCAATATTTGGTGGTCTTCAAAGGTTTTTAGGATAATTTCAAGTCCTACACCGTTCATATCACCAATGGAAATTCCTACTTTTATGGGTTTTTCTTTCATAAAATGAAATGCATTTTAAGGTACTTATTCTTCTCTCTGAGTGTAGAATACGCTTATTCTGGGCAAGCGTTTTTCTACTTCTTCGTATTGCTGAGTAGTGAAATTACGGTTGTTGATGTACAAAACACCCTTCCACTGTATTTTCTCTATCGATTTTATAAACTGTTTGAAATCAAGCGGATTGTCGTTGATATTCACGTAAGTTAATCGTGGATTTTCAGCCAATGCTTGTGGTAATTTAGTGAGGTTGTTCGCATTGAAGTATACGTTTTCTAACTTTGGCAAACGTCCTACTGAGGCAGGCACTTCGCTAAGCGCAGCATTGCGCAACGATAGTTCTTCAAGTAGTGGCAACTTGTCGAAGTTATCAGGAAGTACTTTTATTTTGTTCTTCGTGTCAAACTGACTGATGATAAGTGATTTCAACTTAGGTAAAGCAAACACTTGCTCTGGGAAATCTGTAAATTCTGCTCCTTCAAACTTCAAATTTTCTAACTGTTTTAAGTTCATAAGTGACGCAGGCACTTCAGTAATCGGGTTATAGATATCTATAGTTTGCAAAGCCGAAAGACTGCCGATGTTCTCAGGCAATTTGCTGAGGTTATTGAGGCGTAACACCAATACTTTTAGTGTTTTATTTTCAACACTTAGCTCAGGAAATGAAGCTATCCCCACTTCCTTTATTTCCAATACTTCAAGTTGCTGTGCTTCACTGAAAAGCCTTCTCAATAAAGCCTCACTTACTTGCACTTCATTATTTGAATTGCTATAAATTCTAACTTCTTTTAGCTTAGCAAAGTTAGTCTTCATAAGCTCTTCAGCGCTCCTGAAACTTTCTTCATCTCCGCTGGTAGTGGCAATTCTTATTTGCATAGATTGTGCCCCTGCAACAAACGGAATTGCGAGGGCAAACACGCATAAAAGTTGTTTTATTTTTTTCATTGTTCTATTTTTTATCTGTAAATAATTATTACTTTTGTCCTTTCAGAGTGCAAAGATATAAAAAATATGGGAGTAACACAAACTTATTCTTTTCATAGTAATGGTAAATTGCTCATTACGGGCGAATATGCAGTGCTCGACGGGGCGCTTGCTTTTGCTTTACCCACCCAAAAAGGACAGACGTTGAAGGTAATAGAGGGAGCAAACGAAAACCGATGGCAAGCCTTTGATGCCAACGGTGATTTGTGGTTCGACAGTGCGACACTCACTACTGAAACCGACCAACAAATAGCGCAAACATTGCAAAAAATTCTCACTACGGCTACTCACCTCAACCCCAATTTCAAAGATAAATGGTTACACTCTCAAGTGCAAACTCATTTAGAGTTCCCTCGTTTGTGGGGCTTAGGCACTTCGTCTACACTCATCAACAATATAGCGCAGTGGGCAGCCGTAAATCCATACGAACTGCTTTTTAAGAGTTTTGGTGGTAGTGGTTACGATATCGCTTGTGCCAAAAGCAATACTCCATTGTTGTATAAGTTAGAAGGAGGCAAACCACATAGTTACCCTTTGCGCTTTCTTTTTCCTCATACACATCAAATCTACTTCGTTTATCTCAATCAGAAACAAAATAGCAAGGACGGAATTGCGCGTTATCGGTCAGTAACTAAAAGTAAACGCAAACTTGCTGAGAGCATTACTCGCCTTACTGAACAGTTTGTTTTAGCACACACCGTAACCGATGTTTGCCAGATATTAAACGAACACGAAACACTCATTAGCAACTACTTGAGTATGCCTACCGTTAAAGAACGCCTTTTTTCCGATTTCAACGGCACAGTGAAGAGTTTGGGCGCTTGGGGTGGTGATTTTGTATTAGCCATTTCCGAAACCGAAGATACCCCCGCTTATTTTGCCTCCAAAGGTTTTGGTACTTGTGTTCCTTACAACGAAATGATATAACATAAACCTCTGAATTGCTACTGCTGCATTTTTTCTGTTAAAATTGAGGTTTTACCCTTAATTTATTCAATGTTTTAAAATCGTCTTATCTCCTTCTGATATTCAGTATAGTAAGCTCATTCCTTCGTCTTTCCTTCGTCTTTTGTTCGTCTTTCCTTCGCTTTAGCTTCGAGTTTCCTATAAGATACCTATAAGATACGATAATGTTTAGTTGTACTGTTTTTCAGTACTTTATAAATTTGGGGCTAAAAAATATTTTACTGTCTTATTTTGAAGAAAAATAGCTGTTTTAGCTATTTTTAACAGAAAAAACGCAAAAACACTTTCCCTATTCATTGCCGATAGCACTGTAGTAAAGTGCTTCATACATTGGCACTATTCTATTCTCGTCAAATCGTTCGGCTACTTTTCGGGCATTCTGTTTAAATTGTGCCAATCGGGTTTTGTCTTCAAGTATGTAAATAGCCTTCTCTGCCATTGCTTTTACATCGCCTATGGGGCACAGATAGCCCGATACGCCCTCTTCATTCACTTCTGGAAGTCCTCCGGTATTGCTCGATACTACTGGAACGCCTGCTGCCATTGCTTCTAATGCCGAAAGTCCAAAGCTCTCAGAAGCAGAAGGGAGTAAGAATAAATCGGTGAAACACAAAATGCGGTCTATATCAGAAGTATTACCTAAAAACAGCACTTTGCTTTTGATGCCTAAATCCTTGCAGAGCTGGTCGGCTATCTCGCGCTCAGGTCCGTCACCTACCATTATGAGCTTAGCGGGAAGTTTCTGCTGAATGCCATAAAAAATTCTCACCACATCGTCTATGCGTTTTACCTTCCTAAAATTACTAATGTGTGTAACGATGAGTTCCTCAGGCTTTGCCATTACAGTGCGTTTGCAAGGAGAAGTTTCTTTGGATTTTTTAATATTTGTGAAGTTAGGAATTACTTTAATATCTTTATCTATACGGAAAAGTCTTAGAGTATCTTGCTTCAAACTCTCGGACACTGAAGTTACAATATCCGACTGGTTAATGCTAAACGTTACTGCCTCTTTGTAAGTAGGGTGGTTGCCCACAAGGGTAATATCGGTGCCGTGAAGGGTCGTTACCATAGGCACTTCTATCCCTTCCCGTTTGAGCATTTGTTTAGCCATATAACCTGCATAAGCGTGAGGAATGGCATAATGCACGTGCAAAATATCTATGTGATAGGTTTTTATCACATAAGCCATTTTGCTGGACAATGCTAGTTCGTAAGGCTGGTAGTGAAACAAGGGGTATTCTTCTACGTGCACTTCGTGAAAGTGAATGTTCATCTCCAAGAAGTCTAAACGCACGGGGTAACTATACGTGATAAAGTGCACCTGATGACCTTTGCGAGCTAAGGCAATCCCGAGTTCGGTAGCTACAACACCACTCCCCCCAAAGGTAGGGTAACACACTATGGCTATATTCATATTTGATATATATTAGAGAGGCAAAGGTACTAATTTTTCTGTGGGTATTGAAAATATTAACAAAAAATTATATCTTTGTACTCAGTAAATAGTGCTCTATATGAAAACTTTAGATTCTTTTATAAATATTAAAAACGGCGATTTTCTCCTTATAAAAGGAGAGACCATCACTGCCGATACTACTTTTGCAATTCTTAGAGAACGTTTTCCTAATAACAAAGTATGGGACGTAGGGACACGCTATTATTGGTTGTATTTCAGCGATTGTTCTTTTGAAGGGAAGTTATTTAATGTGTCGCTTTGTTTTGAAGGAGAACAGCTAAAATTCTTAGGTTTTGCAATGAAGAATGAAAAACAAACCTCGTGGGACGATTGGAGTGAAGTATACGAATTGCAGACTGAAAAATACTATGACCAATGGCTTACAGCACATATAGGCAAGGAACGCATTTTCTCTTGGGGAACTATTAAGTCTATTTACGACCGCAAAGGAGGGGGTACAGCTATTTGGGTGAATTATAACAAATAAAAGAGGCTTTCTATAAAACTATAGAAAACCTCTTGTTATCGAGTGAACCTCTCAGTGAGAGGAATTCGTACCTCAGCTTAAAAGCTATAATGCTCTTTAATTTGAAATGACAAATAGGTAATGTGGGTTATAAATTTTCGTTCAAACTATCAATAATAGTTAGTTTAGCAAAGCGTAATAATATATTTTTTAAACCTCCTGTTTCAAAGTTTATTTGTGCCTTTTTATCATTTCCTGTTCCCTCCAATGAAATTACTTTACCACGACCGAAACGTTCGTGATAAACTACTGTTCCTATATCCAGTCCGTTATAAGTATTTTTATTATTACTATTAGAATTATACAAAGCATTTACAGGTTTTAACTTCCTGAGTTTTTGTTGTTCTTCTCCTGTTGGGGCGTTTTTATGAGGAGGTATTCCACTTATAGGTTTCTGCAAACGTAGTTTACTTTTATCTACTTCACCAAAAATATCCCTATCAATAAGTGGTTTATAACGATAATTAGGATTAGAAATAGAAGGTGTAAGATACTGCAAATAGCGTTCATCTATTTCTTCGATAAATCTACTTGGCTCGGCATCAGAAAGTTTTCCCCAACGATAACGGTTTTCTGCATAAGTTAAATAGGCTTGTTTCTCAGCACGGGTGAGTGCTACATAAAATAACCTTCTTTCTTCTTCCAAGTCATTACGCGATTGTATGCTCATTGCCGAAGGAAATAAATCTTCTTCCATCCCTACCACATATACATACGGAAACTCCAATCCTTTTGCCAAGTGAATAGTCATCAAAGCTACACGGTCATCATCACCTATTTCTTTATCCATATCAGTAGCCAAAGCAACATCTTCTAAATATTCTGAAAGACTTGCCCTGCTATCTGCTACATCTTCTTGTCCTTCTACAAAATCTTTCATACCATTAAGCATCTCTTCGATGTTTTCCATTTTGGCTATACCCTCGGGGGTACCATCTTTTTTAAACTCTTGTAAAAGCCCTGTTTTCTTGGCGACTTGTTCGGCAACTTCAAAAACGTTAGCTTTTTCATTGAGTGCTTGAAGGTTGAGAATCATTACCACAAAATCAGTAAGTTTTTGCTTTGTAGTAGTATTGATGTGCAATTCTGGAAGTTTATTGATGTTATACATTATCTCGAAGATAGACTTCTTATAATGATTTGCTGCCAAAGTAAGCTTTTCCATTGTAGTTTCTCCAATACCTCGTGCAGGAAAATTAATAATGCGCACCAAAGCTTCCTCATCATTTGGATTGATAATGAGTCTCAAATAAGCAAGCATATCTTTGATTTCCTTGCGTTGGTAGAATGACAATCCGCCATAGATGCGGTATGGAATGTCACGTTTTCTAAGGGCATCTTCAATAGCACGCGATTGTGAATTAGTGCGATAAAGCACCGCAAAATTACCATTAGGAAGCTGGTATTGCATCTTGTTTTCGAAGATAGAGCTCGCTACAAAACGACCTTCATCAGCATCAGTAGGACTTCTATGCACTTTAATAGGTTCACCTAATTCATTTTCAGTGAAAACTACCTTTTCCAATCGTATTTTATTGTGTTCTATCACGCTATTAGCCGCTTCCACAATATTTTTTGTAGAACGATAATTTTGCTCTAACTTATATTCTTTTGCCTCTGGATAATCATTTTTGAAGCAAAAATGTGTAAAAAATATTTTTAAAAAATTTTTATGTTCGAAAATCGCGAAAAAAATATGCAGAAATGAAAAACGAAAATTTTCAAGACAGGAATGGTTTTTGGAACGTTTGATTTGTTTCACGCAGGGCACGAATTTTATATTTGCGAAGCCAAAAAACACTGCGAAAATCTCGTGGTTGTCGTGGCGCGCGACGCTCGAGTTTTGTCAGGAAAATGATTTTTGCCGAATGAAAATGAGGATTTGCGACGAGAAAAAATCGCGAAATTTTTGGAAAAAAAATTTGGAGAAAATCCAGGAAATCACGCCATTATCGGTGACGAAAAAAATATTTTTGCGCCCATTGAGCAATTTTCGCCGGAAATTTTATTTTTTGGGTATGATCAAAAAGTTCCAGAAAAAATCTTGTCAGAAAAATTTCCAAATATTCAAACAATTCGAATAGGAAGCCATTTTCCAGAAAAATTTAAAAGCTCGATTTTGCGGAAAAATCTCGAAAAAAATCCAAAAAAATAATTTTTGAAGAAATATTGACATTTCTTATTTTATTGTTATAAATATTTAAATTTATAACAATTTTATGGCAAACTCTCGTTTTTCTCAACTTCGAAATCTCGTTCGAAATCTCGCCACGAATCGCGATCAAATCACTCGTTCAACGAAAGACGCGAATCGCGATCAAATCACTCGTTCAACGAAAGAGTTGAACGAAGATTTTATGAGCAATATTCCGTCCGAAATCATCGAAGATTTGATTTTGCAATACATTGCGGACGAATATATTTCGATGCGTGATTTAGAACGAATCAATATTTTGGCGTATCGTGGCACCGGCACGATGAATGATCCAAGTGTTGGTATTCTGCAAAATCTTTTTTCAGTTTTGACGGAAAAAATTTTGTTGCCCGATTATATTGGTGCAGACGATCTGGTTGATGTAGACAATCTAGAACGACTTTATAATGAAATTGC
>ERZ773056.202-NODE-202-length-30166-cov-9.858324_pt1 | contig 30166 bp, 20 predicted proteins | sample MGYA00580857_ERZ773056 | MGnify/ENA primary metagenome ERZ773056 (study PRJEB29015, sample SAMEA2737996) | human oral metagenome | biome: human oral; feature: human-associated habitat; material: dental | place: China | collected 2114 ... | reverse complement strand
TTCCACACGAATCGGCAAACGACCTTGTAATTCCGGGATTAAATCTGACGGGCGCGCCACTTGGAACGCACCGGAAGCGATAAACAAGATGTGATCGGTTTTCACCATACCGTGTTTGGTGTTCACGGTAGAACCTTCCACCAACGGCAATAAATCGCGTTGCACGCCCTCACGGGAGACATCCGCGCCACTGTATTCGCCTTTTTTACAAATTTTATCAATTTCGTCGATAAACACGATGCCGTTTTGCTCCACCGCATCAATGGCTTTTTGTTTTAACTCTTCCGGATTCACCAATTTCGCCGCTTCATCGTCAATTAAGGTTTTTAGCGCATCCTTAATTTTCATTTTGCGTTTTTTAGTTTGGCTACCGGAAAGGTTCTCAAACATGGATTGTAATTGACTGGTCATATCTTCCATGCCCGGAGGTGCCATGATTTCCACGCCCATCGGCACGCCTGCCACATCAATTTCCACTTCTTTATCGTCTAACTGACCTTCGCGTAGTTTCTTACGGAAAATCTGACGGGTGTTGCTTTGACTATCGCGGTTTTCCACTTCACCCCATTGGTTCTTCGCCACAGGTAATAAGGCATCTAAAATTCGCTCTTCTGCCGCTTCTTCCGCTTTAGCGCGATTTTTGACGATTTCCTGTTGGCGTACCAATTTCATGGCGCTGTCGGTTAAATCGCGAATAATGGAATCGACTTCTTTGCCCACATAACCCACTTCGGTAAATTTAGTGGCTTCCACTTTAATGAACGGCGCATTGGCTAATTTTGCCAAACGGCGGGCAATTTCGGTTTTCCCCACTCCGGTCGGCCCAATCATAAGAATATTTTTCGGGGTCACTTCATGGCGCATTGGCTCTTGCAGCTGCATTCTGCGCCAGCGGTTTCTCAAGGCAATCGCCACTGCACGCTTAGCGTCGCTTTGACCGATAATATGTTGATCTAATTCAGAAACTATTTCACGAGGCGTCATTTCAGACATGGTTTATTCCTTATCATTTTTTAATTCGGCAATTCTTCAAGGGTGAAATTGGTATTGGTAAACACACAAATTTCACCGGCAATTTTGAGAGATTTTTCTACAATTTCACGCGCCGATAATTCCGTATTTTCCACCAACGCACGAGCGGCAGATAAAGCGTAGTTGCCGCCGGAACCGATAGCAAGAATCTGATCTTCTTCCGGTTGTACTACATCGCCGATACCGGTAATGATCAGGCTTTCTTTTTCATCCGCCACAATTAGCATCGCTTCCAATTTACGCAACGCACGGTCAGTGCGCCAATCTTTCGCTAATTCCACCGCACTTTTTAGTAAATGCCCTTGGTGCATTTCCAATTTACGCTCAAAAAGCTCAAACAACGTAAAGGCATCTGCCGTGCCGCCGGCAAAACCAGCCAACACTTTGCCGTTATACAAACGACGCACTTTGCGCGCGTTACCTTTCATCACCGTATTGCCAAGGGAAACCTGTCCGTCACCGCCGACAACCACTTTGCCGTTGCGACGTACACTTACAATCGTAGTCATAATGCTATCCTTTAAAAATAGAAAATGTGGAAGTTATATTGAGATTAATTGAGAGAATTCAAGGGATATGAATGGAATTTACACTTTGTTTTTTCATGTCATTTTTATTTCGGCATACAAAAAATCAGCGCCTAATCCATTAGGACGCTGATTTTGACTAAATAAACAAGCTAACTATTCGATAACTAATTTACTGATTTGTTCACTTTTTATTTATTTAATTTTGCCTTATAGGTCGGATTCATTAAGTTTTCTACGGAAAGGATATCATCCAATTGTTCTTTGGTTAACAAGCCTTTTTCCAAGACCACTTCACGCACGCCTTTACCAGTTTGCGCACAGATTTTACCCACTAAGTCGCCATTGTGGTGGCCAATGAATGGGTTTAAGTAAGTGACAATACCGATAGAATTGTAAACGTAGTTTTCGCAGGTTTCTTTGTTGACAGTGATGCCATCAACACATTTATCACGTAAGTTCACACAGGCGTTGCCTAGAATCTCAATGGATTCAAACATAGCTTGTACAATTACCGGTTCCATTACGTTTAATTGTAATTGACCCGCTTCAGCTGCGAAGGTCACGGTGGTATCGTTACCGATGACTTTGAAGCACACTTGGTTCACCACTTCCGGCACAACCGGGTTCACTTTTGCCGGCATGATGGAAGAACCGGCTTGTAATTCAGGCAAGTTAATTTCTTTAATACCCGCACGAGGACCGGAAGAGAGTAAACGTAAGTCGTTACAGATTTTTGACAATTTCACGGCAGTGCGTTTTAACGCGCCATGCACGGAAACATAATCACCACAGTCAGCAGTCGCTTCAATTAAGTTTTCTGCGCCACTGCAAGGTAATCCGGTGACTTGTGATAAATATTTAATCACAGTTGGTACATAACCTTGCGGGGTATTTAAACCGGTACCAATTGCGGTCGCACCCATGTTGACTTCCAGCAAGTGTGCTGCAGCGGCTTTTAAGTGTTTCACTTCTTCTGCCATTAACACTGCAAACGCTTTGAATTCTTGACCAACGGTCATTGGCACCGCATCTTGTAATTGGGTACGTCCCATTTTCAAGACTTTCTCGAATTCTTTCGCTTTATTTTCAAAACCTTGTTGTAAATAAGCGACTTTTTCAAGCAGTTTAACAACACTGTTGTACACCGCAATATGGAAACCGGTAGGGTACGCATCGTTGGTGGATTGGCTGGCGTTCACATGATCCATTGGGTCAAGGTATTTATATTCCCCTTTTTTGTGACCTAAAATTTCTAACGCTAAGTTGGCAATCACTTCATTGGTATTCATGTTGACGGAAGTACCTGCCCCGCCTTGATAAATATCAGATGGGAATTGATCTAAACATTTGCCGTTCACTAAGACTTCATCACAAGCTTTTACAATGGCTTCTGCAATTTCTTTTGGAATGGCTCCCAATTCACCGTTCGCCAATGCCGCTGCTTTTTTCACCATCACCATGCCGCGAACAAATTCCGGTACATCAGAAATCGTTACTTTCGAAATGTTAAAATTTTCCACCGCTCTTAGGGTGTGAATACCCCAGTAAGCATCCGCAGGAACTTCACGTTCACCTAACAAATCCACTTCCTTTCTATATTGTGTCATTTGCGTTCTCCTTTATGCTTAACACGTTTGGTTGAATTGTCTAAATTATAGAAAATTCGATTAGAATTAAATTGATCCAAGTCACAGATTTTTATACGCATTTAAGAGTTATTTTTATTTTTCAGATTAGTTTTTCTAACCTGAAAGATGTAGCCATGAATAGTAGCCATGAATAGTAGCCATGAATAAAAGTTGCACCGCAAAATAAAGCGGGTAATATGCACATCCAACGTGTTTTTAAGGAGCTGCTATGCCGTTTATCGCCTTTCTTTTTGCTGTTTTTCTATTTATTTATGTGGAACTGAGCCTACTGGTTTGGGTAGGAAGTCACCTCGGCATTCTTATGCTTATTTTGTTACTGATCGGCTCCTCATTACTGGGCATTACTCTCATTCGTGTTCGTGGTTGGTACAGCCTTACACGGATAAAACAGCAACTCACCCAAGGTCAACTGCCCACCGATGCGCTTTTTGGATCGCTACGTTGGCTTGTTGCCGGAATCTTGTTTGTCATTCCCGGTTTTGTCACCGACATTCTTGCCTGTGTGCTGTTAAGTCCTTTCGGCCGTTACCTGATAAATACATTCATTCGTAGCCGATTTGTGTTCTTCCAACAAAACATCTTTAAAACCGGCCGCACTTTTTATTCCTCCCAAAACAATCCGCCTAGAGATGGCGAGATTTTTGAGGCGGAATTTGAAAAGGAAGCCGATGAAAATAAACGGTTAAAATAATTTTGCTTTTCCCTTGAAAGCGTAAAAATGATTCCCATATAGAAAAAGCTTTTTTATTAATTTAAGAAATAGAGGAAATTTCAGATGAATATTCGTCCATTACACGACAAAGTGATTTTAAAACGTGAAGAAGTGGAAACCAAATCTGCCGGTGGTATCGTATTGACCGGTTCGGCAGCCACCAAATCTACCCGTGCGAAAGTGTTAGCGGTCGGCCCAGGCCGTTTATTAGAAAACGGTAGCATTCACCCAATGCACGTTAAAGTTGGCGATACTGTGATTTTCAACGATGGCTATGGCGTAAAAACAGAAAAAATCGATGGTGAGGAAGTGCTCATCATGTCCGAAGGCGACATTTTAGCGATCGTTGAAGAATAAAAACGCGCGAAAATCTGACCGCACTTTATAGCGTTATCAAGGTCGGACGTGAGTCCGACATGACAAATATAACATTTATCGACGGACGTTATTTAGCCCGTCCACAACTTACAAAGGAAATTAAATATGGCAGCAAAAGACGTAAAATTCGGCAATGATGCTCGAGTAAAAATGTTAAAAGGCGTAAATATTTTAGCTGACGCAGTCAAAGTCACCCTGGGTCCAAAAGGCCGTAACGTAGTATTAGACAAATCGTTCGGCGCACCAACCATCACCAAAGACGGTGTGTCTGTGGCACGCGAAATCGAATTAGAAGATAAATTTGAAAACATGGGCGCACAAATGGTGAAAGAAGTGGCTTCTAAAGCCAATGATGCCGCCGGTGACGGTACAACCACCGCAACTGTTCTTGCACAAGCCATCGTGAATGAAGGCTTAAAAGCCGTAGCGGCAGGTATGAACCCAATGGATTTAAAACGCGGTATCGACAAAGCAGTGACTGCCGTGGTTGCCGAGCTTAAATCCCTTTCCAAACCTTGCGAAACCTCTAAAGAAATCGAACAGGTGGGTACCATTTCCGCAAACTCCGACAGCATTGTGGGTCAATTAATCGCACAAGCCATGGAAAAAGTGGGTAAAGAAGGCGTCATCACCGTAGAAGACGGCACCGGCTTAGAAGACGAGTTGGACGTGGTTGAAGGGATGCAATTTGATCGTGGTTACCTTTCCCCTTATTTCATCAATAAACCGGAAACCGCAACGGTAGAATTAGACAACCCATTCATTTTATTAGTCGATAAAAAAATCTCGAATATTCGTGAATTATTACCGGTATTAGAAGGCGTCGCGAAAGCGGGTAAACCGTTATTAATCATTGCGGAAGATGTAGAAGGTGAAGCGTTAGCAACGCTCGTAGTGAACACCATGCGCGGCATTGTGAAAGTAGCTGCAGTGAAAGCACCGGGCTTCGGCGATCGTCGTAAAGCAATGTTACAAGATATTGCGATTTTAACTGCGGGTACGGTGATTTCCGAAGAAATCGGTATGGAATTAGAAAAAGCGACTCTTGAAGATCTTGGTCAAGCAAAACGCGTTGTCATTAACAAAGACAACACCACAATCATCGACGGTGTCGGCGATGAAGCGCAAATCCAAGGTCGTGTGGCACAAATTCGTCAACAAATCGAAGAATCTACTTCCGACTACGACAAAGAAAAATTGCAAGAACGCGTGGCGAAACTCGCCGGTGGTGTTGCCGTAATTAAAGTTGGTGCCGCAACCGAAGTAGAAATGAAAGAGAAAAAAGCGCGTGTTGAAGATGCACTACACGCTACCCGTGCCGCAGTAGAAGAAGGCGTGGTTGCCGGTGGTGGTGTGGCGTTAATTCGTGCAGCCAGCAAAGTTGCTGATTTACGTGGTGATAACGAAGAACAAAACGTCGGCATTAAACTTGCTCTTCGCGCCATGGAAGCCCCATTACGTCAAATCGTGACGAACGCAGGTGAAGAAGCCTCTGTGGTTGCAAGTGCGGTGAAAAATGGCGAAGGAAACTTTGGTTATAACGCCGGTACCGAGCAATATGGCGATATGATCGCGATGGGTATCTTGGATCCAACTAAAGTGACCCGTTCTGCTTTACAATTTGCAGCGTCCGTTGCCGGTTTAATGATCACTACCGAGTGTATGGTGACCGAATTACCGAAAGACGACAAAGCTGACCTCGGTGCTGCCGGTATGGGCGGCATGGGAGGTATGGGCGGAATGATGTAATTCCTCGGATTCCGTCACATCCAAATAATTCGCACCTTAGTAAGTAACCTTGCTAAGGTGCTTTTTTTATGAGCCTGATTTTTGTGTTCTTACCCATAAATCAGCATATTTTACAAAGGTGGAATGCGCTGAAAGAATCGCCAGTAATAAGCCGGCTTTGCCGTCTAAGAATCCTAAACGAATAAAATACATTTTGACAAAACAGCCTACAGCATGGCTGATGCCTTGCCATAATGTCGCTTTTTTACCGGCTTTTTCTCGTTGATCTGCCCACGCTTTGGCATAGCCGGCAGATTTGACTAGGTAATGGTGGATATTTTGGTATGTATAATGCAACAAATCCCCTTGTAATTTTTGGATATTGGCGTTTGCCGGCAGCTCTACTTTTTCATGCACCAGTTGATCGCCATAACGGGCAAAATCTTTGCGATATAACCGAATAACATAATCCGGATACCAGCCGGAATGACGAATTTTATGACCAAAAATTTCACTTAATCGTGGGATTTTATAGGCGGTATTCGGCGCATCTTGCGTAATGGCAGATTGAATAGATTGACGTAGCTCAGGGGTTACCCGTTCGTCTGCATCGAGCCATAAAACATAGTCGGAGGTGACATACTGTTGTGCTAATTGCCGCTGTTTGCCGAATCCCGGCCAATCGGTATTTTGGTAGAATTTTGCGCCGTATTGCTCAGCAATCTGTTGGGTTGCATCAGTGCTGCCGGAATCTAAAATCACTATTTCATCCACCCACGCGTTTACCGTATCTAAACATTGTGCAAGGTGGTGGGCTTCATTTTTAACAATCATCGCAACACTAAGAGTCGGCATCGTTTTTATCCTTTGTGAATGAGTAACAAACGCTTATACTAAACGCCTGTTTGTCTTGATTAATTTTGCAATTCTAGCATAAGCCAACACATTTGCTATGTTACGTTTTTTCTACACCTGTTTGATGTATCTTGCTCAGCCGCTGCTGTGCCTGTTTATGGTCTTGCGCAGTTTTCGCGCGCTCCATTATCGTAAACGTCTCGCCGAGCGTTATGGCTTCTATGGTAATACGCAATCTCCTTCGCCGAATGGTGTCTTACTTCACGCCGCTTCTGTTGGAGAGGTGATTGCCGCCGTTCCTTTAATTAAGCGGATTCAGCAAGATTATCCACAACTGGCAATTACGGTCACCACAATGACGCCCACCGGTTCCGAACGGGTAAAAGCGGTTTTTGGCGATAGCGTGACCCATGTGTATTTACCTTATGATTTGCCGGGAGCCGTGTCTCGTTTTATTGCATTTGTACAACCGCGCGTAGGCATTGTTATCGAAACGGAACTTTGGTTTAACCTGATTCACCAATTCGCACAGCGCAACATTCCCTTTGTCATTGTGAATGCGCGCTTATCCGCACGTTCTGCCACGCGTTACGGTTGGTTTAAAGAACCGTTAAAACCGCTATTGAATAACATCACGTTGATTGCTCCGCAAGATGAGGTGAGTGGGCAACGTTATGCGCAATTAGGCATTGCACCGGAACGATTAGTCGTAACCGGCAATATCAAATATGACTTGAATGTGAGCGATGAACTCCTTCATCACATTGCAACATTAAAAGCACAATGGAATACGCAGCGCCCTATCTGGATTGCCGCCAGCACACACGAAGGCGAAGATGAAATTATCTTAAAAAGTCACCGCACTTTATTGCGCCAATATCCGGATTTGTTGCTGATTTTGGTGCCACGCCATCCTGAGCGGTTTAATTCGGTGGCTCAACTGATTGAACAAGAGGGCTTTGTTTTTATGCGGCGTCGTAGCAACCACGAAATACCGACAGAAGAAACACAAGTCTTGCTTGGTGATACCATGGGCGAACTCATGTTGTTATACGGTATGGCAACGGTCGCGTTGGTTGGTGGCAGCTTGGTGGCGCACGGTGGGCATAATCCCCTAGAACCGTTGGCGTTCAAATTGCCGGTGATCAGCGGAAAACATACCTTTAACTTTCCTGAGATTTTCACAAAATTAATTGAACGACAAGGTGTGTTAATCACGGAAGACACACCGCAAGCCGTAGCCAAAGCGGTGGCAACCTTTTTTCTGTCGCCTGAGCTTGGCGAACGTTATGGCCAGGCAGGTTATGCTGTGTTAAATGAAAATCGCGGTGCGTTGCAACGCGTAATGAATTTATTAAAACCTTATTTGAACTAGGATGAAGCAATGACAACGGTAATCTATCCCGGCACATTTGACCCGCTTACAAACGGGCATTTGAATATTATTGAGCGAAGTGCGGTGATTTTTTCAAACGTTTTGGTGGCGGTGGCGGAAAGCCCAAGTAAAAAGCCTTTGTTTACGTTAGACGAACGTGTCGAGTTGGTCCGTCAATCGGTGGCGCATTTGTCGAATGTTAAGGTCATTGGGTTTAATAATTTGCTTGCGCATACCATCGCGGAGTATGACGTCAAAGCCATTATTCGCGGGGTGCGGAGTACGACAGATTTTGAATATGAAGTGCAGTTAGCCCATCTTAACCGACTTCTTACCCATGGCGTGGAAAGTCTGTTTTTCCCTCCGGTGGAACAGTGGTCTTACGTTTCTTCCACCATGATTCGCGAAATTTATTTACACAACGGCGACATGAGCCAACTTATCCCACCGGTGGTGTTAAAGGCGTTGCAAGAGAAACGGAAATAAGCTTTTTAGTTCTTATCCTATTCGTGCAACAAGTTGCACGCTACGTTGAGATCGTCGCGTGCATCTTGGTACATGAAATAAAAGCTCATTAAATTTGAACGCATACGCTAAAAACACGCACCAAAACTACCGCACTTTATTAAGAGAGTGATCTGTCTTATTCGTGCAACAAGTTGCACGCTACCTTGAGACCATTGTGTGCATCTTGATGCACGAAATAAAACCCCATTAAATTTGAACGCATACGTCAAAAATACGCACTAAAACTACCGCCCTTTTAAGGGAGGGAATGTTTTGCCTGTTTGTCCAACAAGTTGTATGTGATGTCGGTTTTGCATATTGAAATGCGCCAGCTCCGGTTTGGTGTTCTGGCGCATTAATGAGGGTTATGTGATTGGACTACGCTTAAAGTGCGGTGGATTTTTCCGATGTTTCTTCTGAGGATAAGGTGGCTACCGACATGGCGGATTTCAACCCTTCTTCGCGTAATTTCTGTGCCGTCTCGTTATCTCCCACTTGTTCGAAGACGTAAGAGGCCATGTGAATGTCATTAGGATCTAATTGATCTTTATGAGCAATCAGTTCTTTAAACACTTCACTGGCATGAGTAAAATCGTTGTTGCGCACATACAAATACCCCAATGCGCGTTGGGCGCAGCATTGTATTGACGGACTGGCGGTTTTTAGCCACTTGGTAACAATTTTTACTAACTTGCTGTTATCTTCTGGTTGTAAGCGGCTAATTTGTTTAAATAACGGTTGCATTAGCGGACTGTCGGTCTCTAATTTTTTCGCCAATTCCAACGTTAATTCATAGGCAGATTCATGATCATTGCCATCAATCAAACGACGGATCACACCTAATTTCACATAGGCATCTTGGCGACGTTGGCGCGGTTGTTCATTCCACCATGCCAGCAAACCATCTACGCCTTCTTCGTTAATTTTTTCATCTAACAAGCCGTCTTCCACTTGGTGTTGGAGTTGTTCGAACTCTGCGTGGCTATAGAGAGCAGATTTTTCTACCTGTTCAAGAATATTATCTAAAGCTTGGTAAGCGTTTGATTTTAAATAAATATCTACGGCTAATTTCAAGACTTCTTTATTGCGACCTGCCATGACCAATAGGCTATCTACGGAACTGCGTGCGGCAGGCAATTTGTTTTGTTGCAATAAAATGCGGGTGCGGGCAATTTCGAGAATCAGGCTGTCGGTGCCGGCAAGTTCTGTCGCTTGAATTAAATAACGGTTGGCGCTGAACTCATCGCCACGCTGTTGTGCCGCTTCGGCCGCTTTAATAAAGTTTAATACCGGCTCATCGGAATGTTTCGCGTTTTTGCCGATGAGTTTTTCCGCTTTAGAATAATCGCCCTCATCCATACGCATTAACCCTTCCAAGGTTTGTTTTTGCGCTTTTACGCGTTTACGGCGGGAAAACCAACTGTAAGTGTTATTACTTAAACGGCAAAAACGGCTGATTGCCGCTTCAATGCTATAGACCAGCGCCAGTGAAATCACAAAGAAAATCACCAACGTGGTAAGAGACATTTCGACAATGTTGTCGGCGGTTTCAATACGGACATAACCCTGCTTGCCGGATAAATATGGACCGGCAATCAATCCGGCTAACAATAGCAACATTAAAAATAGTGATCTTATCATGGTCTATTTCTCCTGTTGTTCAGGTTGATTCGGGGCAGTGCTTGTATCTTCGCCATTTCCTTGCTCTGCAGGGCTTGTGGCATGGTTTTCTGTCGCTTTGACATTTTCTGGATCGAAATCTTTGTCAGCGGAAAGCGTGATTTTTTGCACTTCTTGCGGTTGTTTATTCAGTAATTTATCCAAGGCATTTAAGCTGCTAAGCTGGGTCGGCACATCCACGTAAATGGATTGTTCTGCCAATTCATCCAGTTTTTTCAGGAAGTTTTGCGCCACTTCCGTGCTGGTATCAAAATAGGTACGAACCCAAGAAGCCACCGTTTCTAAAGATTGTTTATATAAATCATCTTGTTGACGTGGCACGGCTAAAATCGCAATTTGTAAGCGTAAGCGAATGTTTTCACGTAAATAAATGTCTTGATTTGGCGCTAACAAGGCTTTGTTATCCGCTTTTTTGGGCGTGATGCGAATAAAATGATTTAAAAAACTGACCGCACTTTTTTCAGCGTTGGATTTCCAATCTTCCAAAGAATCGGTAAGTTTGTCCGTGTTTGGATCTTCATCAAAATTCACATTTAGTACGTTCAACTCATCTACGTCATTTGCCAACTGCGACAATTCCTGCATGATAGCGTTTTGATCCACGTTGTTGAGGGATAACAGCTTCTTCAAATCGGCATTAATTGCGCTACGTACAGTGGCAACTTGCGGCATTGCCACTTTGGACAAGGTCTCACCAGCCACTTTTAATAGCGATACACTAGTGTCCACATCGTTATCCAACACCAATTTACGCAAGGCATTGTTTAATAAAAAATCTGCTTCGGTCAGCAACCAATCGTTTGGTTGTTCCGCTTTGCTTTGATTGGTCAAACGCTGGACTTGTTGTTGCAACGCCGATAACTGTTGTTCTTTGGCGGCTAATTCTTGATTCAAGGCACTGATTTGGTCGCTCGCCACTTGAGAAAACTCGGCTAACTTCGCCAACTGAGTTTTTTCTGCTTCAAAGCTTGGGAGATTGACGGGTTCAGCCGTATTTTTTTGCTGAAGTTGCGTTTGAAGTGCGGTCAGTTTTTGTTGCATTTCGTCAACCTGTTGCTGCCCGAAATAATAACCGCTGCCGCCCAAGCCAAGGGCAATCAAAATCGCTAATACGCTCAACGCAGAACCGTTTTTTTTCACAATAACGGTTTCGTGTGGAGTGGACGCGGAAGACTGTCTATTTTCGTTCTCTTTATGTTGCATGGTTGCTTGTTTATCCTCTACCTTGGGGTCAACGTGTTCATTTTCTGTGGTGTCTTGTTTTGCTAAATCAAGATCCTTATTCACATCAATTTCGTGTTCAATTTCTGCATGATTTTCCAGATGATTCGATTTCTTGTTAGCCATATTGATTACCTATAAAAGAGACATGTTGCGTTAACGACATTGTAATAAGGTTTGTAATAATGTTTGATTATCTGCACGAGGTGAAACAATCACATTCTGCCAGCCCAATGCCTGCGCCAAATGGGAAATTCGCTCACTGACGGTAATGAGTTGACAACTTTTTAGCCAATTATGTTCATTTCGTGGGACAAAATCTAGCAGTTGCGTCAGAATTTCCCCGCTGGTCGCCACAATGGTTTGAATACCGGCACGCTTACACAAACTGGTTTGCTCCACATTATTATAAACAAGCGGTTCTCTTCGGTAACATTCAACGATCTCAACGTCAGCACCGCGTTGTTGCACTTGTTCTGAGAGGAGTTCGCGTCCGCCATTACCGCGCAAAATCAAAACGGTTTTGCCTTGTAAATTTTGCATTGCAGGAAGTTGTAATACGCCTTCGCTGTTTTCTTGGCTTGTCGGATAATGCACAGCCGTGGCGGTTGTGGCGGCAAAATACTGTGCGGTACCTTGCCCTACGGTGAAATAGTGCAAATCATCACGCCATGCAAAACCGGTGTCTTTTAAAGCTTTGTCGGCAAAATCTACCGCACTTTTGGAGACGATAAAGACATAATCATCCGCTTTTAATTTGGCAAATTTATTCGGTAACTCATTGAGTTCGGCACCGGCTTCAATGGTAAATAAAGGCAAATGAATGGCGACGATACCAGCTTTTGCCAGCATCTCCACGAGTTGTTGCCCACGTTCATCAGGGCGAGTTACCAAAACAGCCATTGTGCCCCCACGATTTATGAATAAATTGTTTGCAAAATTTTGTCAGCGCCTTGCGCTAAAAGCTGTTCGGCAATTTGCACGCCTAAAACTTCGGCATTTTCCACCGCATTTTTGCCTTCTGCGCGAATAATGCGACTGCCGTCAATATCGCCCACTAAGGCTCTTAAATACAACTGCCCTTGTTGCAATACCGCATAACCGCCAATTGGCACTTGGCAACCGCCTTGTAAATGATTATTCATGGCGCGCTCTGCCCGTACACAATACGTGGTTTCCGCGTCTGCTAACGGTGCTAATAAGGTGTGCACCTGCACATCATCGGTGCGACATTCAATCCCCACAGCGCCTTGTCCGGCAGCCGGTAAGGATTGTTCAACGTCAATAAAAGATGCGATACGATCTGCCAAGCCCAAACGAATGAGGCCGGCAGAAGCTAAAATAATGGCATCATAATCGCCATTATCTAATTTGCTTAAACGTGTTCCTACATTGCCACGCAAGGAGCGAATATCTAAATCAGGGCGCAGGGCTTTTAATTGGCATTGGCGACGTAAACTTGATGTCCCGACCACTGCACCTTGTGGCAACTCTGCAAAAGTGCGGTAAGAATGAGACACAAAGGCATCACGCGGATCTTCGCGTTGGCAAATCACGGCTAATCCCAGGCCCTCGGGAAATTGCATCGGCACATCTTTCATGGAATGCACGGCAATGTCGGCTTCTTGAGTTAATAACGCATTTTCTAATTCTTTAACAAACAAGCCTTTGCCACCGATTTTCGCCAGTGGTGAATCTAAAATCACATCGCCTTTAGTTACCATTGGCACTAATTCAATGGTTAAATCGGGATATAACTGTTGCAGACGGTCTTTCACATAATTTGCCTGCCATAACGCCAACGGGCTTTGGCGAGTCGCAATTTTTAAGGTTTTTTCAAGCATAATAACAACATATTGATCAAGTCTAATGAGGGATTATCCTATCACTGTTAACTTCAAAAGTCAGTGTTCATTTAATTTTTTTGCTTTCCGTCAATACTGATGATAGAGTAACCGCCAGCGAAGCATGACCGTCGTAAAAAACAGGATATTACTTGAAGTTTGATCTCGATAAAGCTAAACAACGTGTGGACGATTTAGATAGGTTGCGTATCCAGCGGGCTTTATCCGACACGCCTGAATCCTTTCAACAGGTTTTCAAACTTATCCCGTTATTGCTTCATTTCAATCATGCCGATTTGCCGGGCTATGTTCCCGATGCGCCCACCGGCATTGCCCATTTTTCCCCAACGCCATTCCAACAGGAATATCTTGCACATACGCTGACAAATGAAAGCGTGAAAAACTTCCTTAAAAAGCACCGCACTTTTGAATCGGAAGCCATTCTTGGCGTCTATGTGATGGGCAGCATTGCCTCTATTGCCCAAACGCCACAATCTGATTTAGATATTTGGCTATGCCATCGGGAAGATTTGAGTCCATCAGCGCGTGAACTTTTACAGCAAAAAGTCGAGCGCATTCAACAATGGGCAAAGCGTGTTCACGTAGAAATGAATTTCTATTTAATGGATCAAAGACGGTTTCGGTGTTTTCGTTATGTTGAGCCAATGACTGCCGAGAATTGCGGTTCGGCACAATATATGTTGTTGCTGGATGAATTTTACCGTTCGGCCATACGCCTTGCCGGAAAACCGTTATTGTGGCTGCATTTATTGATTGAAAATGAAGCGGATTACGAGGCAGAAATCGAACGCTTAACGCAAACGCAACAATTGGATTTAAATGACTGGGTGGATTTTGGGGGGTTAGGCACCTTGTCCGCCAATGAGTATTTTGGTGCGACCTTATGGCAGCTGTATAAAGGGATTGATTACCCTTATAAATCCCTGCTCAAAATTTTGTTGTTAGAAACCTATTCTTGGCGTTATCCAAACACGTATTTGATTTCTCGTGAATTTAAACACGCCTTATTAACCGGTGAATTGAACGTTGCTCATCAATTTGATCCTTATTTGGCGATGCTGCAACGGGTAACTGCTTATTTGACCGAACGAAAAGAATATAAACGGCTGGATTTTGTACGTTGTTGCTTTTATATCAAAGTGCATGAGAACGAAGCAGAGGTAAATAAAAGTAACTGGCGATTGGATGCGTTACTTAAGCTGACGCAACAATGGGGCTGGCATTGTGGGCAAGTGGAATTATTAAACCATCGCCAACAATGGAAAATTAAGCAAGCCGAAAAAATGCATAATGACCTGATTAAGTTTTTAATGTTGAGTTATCGTAACTTAGTGAATTTTGCTCGCAAACATCAGGTCAATGTCAGCATTATGCCGCAAGATATGAGTATATTAACCCGTAAGCTATATACGGCATTTGAAGAGTTACCGGGCAAAGTGACCTTGCTGAATCCACAGTTTGCTGTGGATTTATCGGAACGCTATCTAACGTTTATTGAAGTGCGTAATAACCGTCAGTTTAAGGACGGTTGGTACATGATTAACCAAACGCCGAACATTCACGGTTTTTGTCGTCCGCGTTATACAGAGTATAGCCAAAGCCTGAATAAATTAGTGGCGTGGGCATATTTCAATCGTTTGCTTACGGCAAATACCGAGCTCTTTGTTGCCAGTAAAAATGTCGAACTTAACACGTTGCGCCAGTTTGTGACGGACTTGCGGTTGACATTTCCTATCGATAACGCCTCCGCCAGCAATTCCGACCTGAGTCACCCTTGTGAAATTCGTAGTCTTGCGGTCATTATTAATTTGACCCAAGATCCGACCGCACATTTAACCGACATTAAATCCAGCATCCAATCAAGCGACTTATTTAGTTTCGGTGCGAACGAAGAAAGTTTGGTCGGCAGCATTGACCTCACTTATCGTAACGTTTGGAACGAAGTGCGGACATTGCATTTTGAAGGGCCGAATGCCATTTTGTTGGCGTTAAAAGTGCTTTCCAACAAAATTTATCGTGGTGCGCCGTTGCCCAAGTCGGTGCAGGTGTTTTGTTACAGTCGGTATTATCGTCGCGCCTTACGCCGCATTGTGACGACTCTGATTAATAAATGTATTAGCATTCAAATCGGTGCCGCGCAACCACCGAAAAATAATTTATTGCGCGTGGCAGGGAAAAACTGGCAGTTTTTCTTTGAAGAGCGCGGCATTAGTTTACAAGAAATCCACAATGCTAAGCTCACTAAAACCAGTCAAATTGACACCGCACTTAGCTACAAAGTCAATCCGACTTATCCTGCCGTGGTGAAACATCATAAATACCCGCGTGAAATTGACGCCTTTGCCAGTGAAGGGTTCTTGCAATTCTTTTTTGAAGATAATCCGAACGGGAGTTTCAATGTGTATATCTTAGATGAGCTCAATCGCATTGAGATTTATCGTAACTGTGATGGCACAAAAGAGAAAAAAATTCACGAAATTAACCGAATTTATCAAGCGTCAGGGTTGGATGAAAATAACAATCCGTATAAAATCGTGCAACGTGATTTCAATTATCCACAATTTTACCAGCTATTAACGACAAAAGACGGGATGACTATTGTGCCGTTTCATAGTCGCCTAGCCTTATCTTAAGGGGGTCACATGACTGATAAATTAAAAGTATTAATTATTGACGATCATCCGTTAATGCGTCGAGGCATCAAACAACTTGTTGAATTGGAAGAGGGGTTTGAAGTCGTCGGTGGTGCAGGGAACGGCAGCGAAGGCATTAGCCTGGCATTACAAACGTCACCGGATCTCATCATTTTAGATCTGAATATGAAAGGGTTGTCCGGTTTGGATACGCTAAAAGCGTTAAGATCGGAAGGCGTGGATGCTCGTATTGTGATCTTAACCGTATCTGATGCGAGAAGTGATATTTTCACCTTAATTGATGCCGGTGCGGATGGCTATTTACTCAAAGACACTGAGCCAGATACCCTGCTTTCTCAACTTAAACGCATTGCGCAAGGGGAAGTAATTTTAAGTGATTCCATTAAAGATTTACTGATTGAACGCCAATCTTCTCAAGAACCGATTTATTCTTTAACGGATCGTGAAATGGATGTGTTGCGTTTAATTGCCACCGGACTTTCCAACAAACAAATTGCCGGCCAATTATTTATTTCGGAAGAAACCGTTAAGGTACATATCCGCAATTTGTTGCGTAAATTGAACGTGCATTCGCGCGTTGCCGCCACCGTGTTATATTTTAAACATCAAAACGGATAACGTTTTTCCTTTCTGCAATAGCCGGTTTCTTCCGGCTATTTTTTTCTGTTTTTTCACCGTTACCGGGTTCCGGAAATTTTTTTTTAAATCCACCGCACTTTACATTGCAGGGCTATGGTCTAAACGGTACACTACAAGCCTTTAATTTTGGGGTAAGTATGAAGCAACTGAGCAGCAATATCACGACATGGCGCCTGTGTGCGCTTCTTTCTTTCGGCTTGTTTGGATCTACCGTTGCCTGGGCGGAAAATCCGGTGGAATTACGCATTGAAGGCGTTAAAAATCATGCCTTGGATGAAAATATTCGACTTCACCTCAATGCTGTTGAGAAATATGATACGACAGATATTGCACGCTATCAGGATGTGGTCAGCGCTGCGATTGATAAGGGATTACGCGCCTTAGGTTATTATGATTCGACGATTCAGTTTGAACTGAAACCCCGTGAAGGCAAAACCCCTTTGCTCATTGCGCACGTGTCACCGGGAGCGCCGGTGAAACTTGCCGGAACCGAGGTCATGATTCGCGGTGATGCCGAACAGGATCCGTTCTTTCTCAAGCTAAAGACCCAACTACCGAAAGTTGGCACCGTGCTGAATCATGAGGTGTATGAGGACTATAAAAGCCAACTACAGCAACTGGCGCTCACCCGTGGTTATTTTGATGCGGCATTTGAGCTTTCTCGCTTGGAAGTGATGAAATCCACTCATGAGGCATGGTGGAAGCTCGCCTTTAATAGCCAAAAACGTTACCGCTATGGAAAAATTAACTTTCTGCACGCCCAAATTCGTGAAGAATTTTTACGCAATATGCTTAATATTAAACCCGGTGAACCTTATTTATTAAGCGATCTTTCTACGCTAAACAATAACTATTCTTCGAGTAATTGGTTTAGCTCCGTGTTATTACAGCCGCATCTTAATGAAGAAAGCAAATCGGTGGATTTAGATGTGTTACTGTATCCGCGTAAGAAAAATATTATGAGCGTCGGGATAGGCTATTCCACCGATGTTGGCCCTCGTTTACAATGGAGTTGGACCAAACCTTGGATTAATGATCGCGGTCACAGTATTCGCAGCAATCTGTATCTTTCTTCTCCTAAACAAACCCTTGAATTAACCTATAAACAGCCATTGTTAAAAAATCCGCTGAATTATTACTATGAATATTCGGCAGGTTTTGAGCGTGAAAATAAAAACGATACCCAAACCACCGCCACGACGGTTGCCGCCTTGCGTTATTGGAATCACCCGACTGGCTGGCAATATTCGCTCGGTTTGCGGATGCGCCATGATTCCTTTACGCAAGCGGATATTTCCGACAGCACATTATTACTTTATCCCACAGCCTCCTTAACGCGTACCCGTTTACGCGGTGGGGCTTTTCCTGATTGGGGTGATTCGCAACGCATTACGACAGATTTCGGACGTAAACTGTGGCTATCGGATGTGAATTTCTGGAAAATTCAAGGCTCTACCGCGTGGATTCGCACCTATGCGCAAAATCACCGTTTTCTGACCCGTTTGGACGTGGGTATATTGAATACCGCCAACATTCACCGCCTTCCGCCTGCGTTACGTTTTTTTGCCGGCGGCGATCGTAGTGTGCGTGGTTACGGATACAAAAAAATCTCACCGAAAGATCGCAACGGCAAGCTTATCGGTGGTTCACGCTTGCTCACTGGTACGCTGGAATATCAATATCAGGTTTATCGGGATTGGTGGTTGGCGACCTTTGTGGATAGCGGATTAGCGGCCAATACGTTTGATCCGGACGAATTACGCTATGGCACCGGCGTTGGCGTGCGTTGGGCATCGCCTGTGGGGGCGATTAAATTCGATATTGCCACACCGGTACATGACAAAGACAACAGCAAAAATATTCAATTTTATATTGGGCTTGGCGCCGAAATCTAAACAGCCAAACGGATACCATAATGACAGAACATAAGGAACAAGCGCCGGAAGCGCCTAAACCCCAAAAACAGAAAAAATCCCTTTGGTGTCGCATTGGATGCGTATCAAGTGCGGTCATTTTTTTGCCTGTTTTTTCACTGCTCGGGCTACTCGCGACCCAAAGCGGACAACATAAACTTATTCAATGGACAGATGCCTTGCTTGATGAACTTTCGATTGGGCAAATCGAAGGAAATTTAAGCGATGGATTGGTGCTAAAAAACCTCCGATTCCAAACGGCCGGGGTTGATACACAGGTGGCGGAAGCCCGCCTGCAACTGCAATTAAGTTGTTTATGGCAGGCGGATATTTGCATTGACGACATTCGCTTGCAACAGCCTTCCATTCAAATTGATACGGCATTATTGCCGTCTTCCGAAGATGAACCGGACACCGACAGCGCACCCATGAAGCGGATTCAACTGCCTATCGGGATAGACATTCATCAGGTCGCCGTTCATGATCTGAGCCTCATCATTGATCAGCAGAAAATGACGTTGGGCACATTTCAAACGGCTGCGTCTCTCAATAATGAAAGCGGTTTAACGTTAGCGCCCACAACCATTCAGGATTTTGCCTTTATCCATAAAATCAGCGATACCTCGGAAGATGAGCCGCAAGCCACGTCCAATAACCCGATTGATTGGACGGCGTTAGAACAAACGCTTAGCCAACCGCTTCTCGCGGATTTAGGGCAAATCGAACTGCCTTTTGATATGCATATTCAAGGCATTCACGGCACAAACTGGCAATACCAAGCCATTAACACAAAAGGCGAAAGCGAATTTGCGATTCAAGTCAGTGCTGCCGATTTGTTGGCGGATGCCACCGGGGATAACGTGCAATTACAAACATTGTCGGTGAAAAGCTCACTTGGTGAAGTACAAGCCAAGGGGCAAATCCAGCTGCAAGCAGATTTTCCGCTCCAACTGAATATCAACGCCGATTTAAACACCTTAAAACAGAAAGAGACGGTGCTGTTGCCGGCAACGAAAGCGAATTTAACGCTATCAGGAACGCTAAAAAAACAGACCGCACTTTTGTTGCAAACACAAGGTGCATTAGATGCTGAGCTTAGCGCAGAAGCTCAGCTGACCGCGCCGAAAACACCGTTAAAGATCAAATTAGCCGTTGCTCGTGGTCAATATCCTTTTGACGGCAATGATCCGTTAAGCATAAAAGACGTTAATTTAGCCATTAACGGCGATATATTGACCTCTCAAATTGAGTTAAAAGGCGCTGTCAACGGCATGGGTATTCCTGCTAATCATCTTGATTTACAGGCAGTCGGCCATTTATCCAACATTGAAATACACCACTTGAAACTTAACGCCTTAGAGGGTTCAGCCGAACTGAAAGGCGATGTGAATTGGCGTGATGGGGTGGAATGGAATAGCCATTTACAGTTAGCCAAAATGAATCTTGGTCGTTATTTATCTGCGTTTCCTGCCGTGTTATCGGGCGAATTAAGCTCACAAGGTCAGGTTAATCAAAATGGTTGGCAAGTGGCGGTGCCACAAGTGGATATTCAAGGCACCTTGGCACAACATTCTCTTGCGTTACAGGGCGGTTTAACGGCTGGCGACCAACAGGGGGTAACGATTCCGCAGTTGGTGTTGACTTATGGGGAAAATAAGATCCATGCGCAAGGCTCGATGGGGAAACAATCGGATTTCACCTTAAACATTCATGCGCCGAATTTGCATGGGTTATGGGCGGATTTATCTGCAGGGGTTGCCGGTCACATAAAATTAAATGGCGATGTGATGCGCCCACAGGTGGATGTGGATCTCACGGCTAACCACGTGGCTTTTCAGCAAATGCATTTAAATCAAGCGGTGATAAAAGGTCAAATTAACGGCGAAGAACGCGTAAAAGGCGAACTGGATATTCACCTCAACGGTTTTCATTATAATGATATCAGTATTAACCAGCTGAAACTTGTTGCCTCGGGCGATGAGCAAAAACACGTGCTACACCTGACTTCTGATGGCAAGCCGGTGGCAGCAAACCTGAATTTAACCGGCAATTTCGACCGCACTTTAGCGCGTTGGCAAGGCACGTTAAGCCAAGCCATGATTAAATCGGAATTTGGTAATGTCCAAACCAACCAAAACGTGGCGATAACCTTTGATAATAAAACTGCGGAAACGACAATTTCCGCCCATTGTTGGGTGCACAGCAACACGGATCTCTGTTTTCCACAGACGTTCAAGGTGGGAGCGAATGGCGATGTGCCGTTTGAGATTAAACGTTTTGACCTCGCGTTAGTGAATAAAATCTTGGCGCAGGAGATGCTCACCGGTCATCTTTCCGGCAAGGGGCGCGTGGCTTGGTTTAGTGATAAACCGATGTTGGCGGAACTACAAGTGAAAGGCAATCGTCTTTCCCTGACGCAAAAGTTGGAGAATCGCACGATCAAATTGGATTTTCCGCAAATTAGCCTTAACGGAAATTTAGCCAATAATAATTTGGCGGTTAAATCGGAAGTGAACATTCACAACCAAGGCAAAATCAGCACCGATTTAACCTTACAGGATATTGCTAACGCACGTAAACTTGGTGGAACTTTTCATATTCACAACTTAAATTTAAGCCTTGCCAATCAATTGTTAGCCAGCGATGAAAAGGTTGATGGCGAACTCAAGGCGAATCTGACATTAGGCGGTAACCTGAATGCGCCAACCTTAAATGGAAGCGTGAATTTAGATAAACTCACCGCCAAAATGCGTTCTTTGCCGTTTGATATTAAAGAAGGTGAACTGGCATTACACTTTACCGGAACGCAATCCACGCTCAAAGGTCATCTACAAACAGCCGACAGCCGACTCAACCTTAGCGGCGATGCCAACTGGAAAAATATCAACGATTGGCGCACTCGTTTGCGCGCGCAAGCGGATCAATTTAAAGTGAATATTCCGTCCATGGCGAGCTTAAAAATCAGCCCGGATGTGGAAATCAGCGCCTCACCGAAATTATTGACCTTGTCCGGTAATGTGGATATTCCATGGGCGAGAATTGCGATTGAGTCCTTGCCGGACAGCGCCGTTGAAGTGAGTGCCGATGAGGTTATTTTAGATGGAAAAGCCGCGAAAGCCTTGCCGAAAACGATCCCATCGGAAACACGAGGCGGGATGGAAATCCGATCAGATCTTAAAATTAAAATCGGTGATGATGTCCGTTTAAATGCTTACGGACTGAATACGAATTTGCACGGTTTACTCTCCGTGAAGCAAGAACGCGGCAATTTAGGATTGTATGGTGAAGTGAATTTGAAAAACGGGCGCTATGCCTCTTTTGGTCAAGATTTATTGATTCGTAAAGGATTAATCAGTTTCGTGGGGCAACCGTCGCAACCCTCTTTGAACATTGAAGCCATTCGCAATCCGGAAGCCATGGAAGACAGCCATGTGACTGCTGGGGTGAAAGTCACCGGTATCGCTAGCGCACCAAGTGTGACGATTTTCGCTGAACCGGGTATGCCACAAGATCAAGCACTTTCTTATATTTTGACCGGCCGTTCATTAGAAAACAGCAGTGATTCGACATCTAGCGGTTCTGTTGGTGCCGCCTTGTTAGGCATGGGATTAGCAAAAACAGGCAAGGTGGTAGGCGGTATCGGGAAAGCATTTGGGATCAATGATTTGAACCTTGGCACGCAAGGTGTAGGCGACAGCTCAAAAGTGGTGGTAAGCGGCAGCATTACGCCACGATTGCAAGTAAAATACGGCGTTGGACTATTTGATGGCTTAGCCGAAGTCACATTGCGTTATCGCTTGTTACCGCAACTTTATGTACAATCCGTGTCAGGTGTCAATCAGGCTTTTGACTTCCTCTACCAGTTTGAATTTTAGCCAATAGAAAATCTTCCGAATTATGAATAACGAAAACTTACTGAGCAAAGCCGGCGAACTGCATGCAAGACGGGGCGATGTGCGCGAAATTGCCGCTATCGATCTCGGTTCCAACAGCTTTCACATGATCGTTGCCCGCATTGTCAACGGCACATTGCAAGTGTTATCGAGATTGAAACAAAAAGTGCAATTAGCGGAAGGCTTGGATGAAAATCAAGTGTTAAGCCAAGCAGCGATTGAACGTGGGGTAAATTGCTTGGCATTGTTTGCCGAACGTTTGCAAGGCTTTCCGGCGGAGAATGTCAGTGTAGTTGGCACGTACACGCTACGTCGTGCTATCAATAACGAGGAATTTTTACGTCAAGCCGCCACTGTTTTTCCTTACCCGATTAACATCATCAGCGGCAAAACCGAAGCTAAAACCATTTATGCCGGTGTTTGCCACACCCAACCGGAAATGGGGCGAAAATTTGTCATTGATATTGGTGGCGGATCCACTGAGATGATTATCGGCGATAATTTCACCCCTTTAATTTATGAAAGCCGCCACATGGGCTGTGTCAGTTTTGCCAAGAAATTCTTCCCGAATGGCGAAATTTCCGAAGAAAATTTCCGTTTAGCTAAACAAAGTGCGGTGAATAAAATCGAAGATTTGGCATGGGAATATCGCAACTTGGGTTGGCAGTCGGTGCTCGGTTCATCGGGGACGATTAAAACCGTGCATCAAGTAATCAGTGAAAATATCGATTCGGACGGTATTATCACCGCAGAACGGTTGGATCACCTTATTCAGCAAACCTTGCCGTTTTCTCATTTTAACGAGCTGAAATTTCATGGCTTAAACCCTGATCGCGCTGATGTGTTTGTTCCCGGCTTGGCGATTTTAAAAGCGATATTTGAAAATTTCCAAATCGAAAAAATGCGTTATTCCGATGGTGCATTGCGTGAAGGCGTGATGTATAGCTTGGAAAAAAATTTTCAGGTCAATAACATTCGTGAGCGCACTGCATTAGGCTTGGCGGAACAATTTAATATCGACCAAGCGCAGGCGGAGCGGGTGTATCAAACGGCGGCATTGTTATTCGGACAATATTCATGTTGGCAAAATCCGGAACTGATTGACGATATGCAAGATGTTCTGTTTTGGGCGGCACGCTTGCATGAGGTGGGCATTGTGATCAATCACAAGAACCTGCAAAAACACTCTGCGTATATTTTATATAACACCGAATTACCGGGTTATGACAACGAACAGCATCGTCTTCTCTCCACCTTGGTACGTTACCATATGGGGAATTTTAAATTACCGGAAATGTTCAAATTCGCCCGTTATCAGGAACAAGATGTGTTGGCGTTAATTCGGATTTTACGTTTAGCTATCATTCTAAATCGTTCCCGCCAAGCCACAGAAAAGACGGAAGAAATTACCTTAAAAATAGACCGCACTTTGCATCATTGGACGTTGCAATTTTCAGCGGATTACTTGCAACATAACCCATTAATCAAAAACGAACTGCTGCTTGAAAATCGCTTTTTGCAAGGATTAGGGTTTGGTTTGACAATCTTCAATTCACACTAATTTGATTACCGATCCCGAAAACAGACCGAATGCGGAAGCGTGCATATCGGTCTGTTTTGTATGAAAGCATTTTTCTGCTTAACGTCTTCCCCCTGAAAGAGCAGGACAAAACCTAAAAATCTGCTATACTGCCCGTCGAGTTTTTACTCAATTCTTTTCTGAAAATTAACCACCCGCTATGATTAGCTTTGGAGGACAATAAATTGAAAAATTTGTTTGCAAAAACGCTTAGATCTCTCAGCTTGACGCTGACTCTCCTTTCCACCACCGCCTTTGCGCAAGAAAAACTCTACGTTTATAACTGGACCGATTACGTCCCTTCCAGCCTCGTTGCCGAATTTACCAAAGAAACCGGTATTGAAGTGATTTATTCCACGTTTGAAAGCAACGAAGAAATGTATGCCAAACTCAAGCTGATTTCCGATAACGCCGGTTATGACTTGGTGTTTCCGTCAAGCTATTATGTGAACAAAATGGCAAAAGACGGCATGTTGCAAAAGCTCGATCACAGTAAGTTAAGCAATTTCAAACAAATTCCGGACAATTTATTGCATAAAGACTTCGATCCGAACAACGAGTATTCCTTGCCTTATGTTTACGGCTTAACGGGATTAGCGGTGAATTCCGAAGATATTGACCCAAGCAAAATCACCAGCTGGGCGGATTTATGGAATCCTGAATACAAAGGCAAAGTGTTGCTGACCAGTGATGCGCGTGAAGTGTTTCATATTGCGTTGTTGTTAGACGGCAAATCGCCGAATACCACCAATGAAGAAGAGATTAAGGCAGCTTATGAACGTTTGGTGAAACTGCTGCCAAATGTGGCGGTGTTTAACTCCGATTCGCCGGAATTGCCTTACGTGCAAGGCGAGGTGTCATTAGGCATGATTTGGAACGGTTCCGCTTATTTAGCGCATAAAGAAAACGACAAAATTGCCTTTGTTTATCCGAAAGAGGGAGCGATTTTCTGGATGGATAATTATGCCATTCCAAAAAGCGCAAAAAATGTCGAAAACGCTTACAAATTCATCGACTTCCTATTGCGTCCGGAAAACGCCAAAGTGGTGTTAGAACGATTGGGCTATTCCATGCCAAATAATGGTGTGAAAGCCTTGTTGACACCGGCTATGGCAGAAAACCCAACCTTATTCCCACCGGCGGAGGAAGTGGAAAAAGGTATTATCCAAAGCGATGTGGGCGAAGCTGTCGATATTTATGAAAAATATTGGAGCAAATTGAAAACCCACTAATCCTTTCCCACCAAGTGCGGTCAAAATTCAAAGTAAATTTTGACCGCACTTTTTTCTTATAGCCAGCCAAAGTCTGGCTATCTGTTGCATGAATAATTAACCTCAATGCGTAATTCATGATTTCATGCGTAGCGTGCAACATGTTGCACGAAGGATTAAACCTCAATGCGTAATTTATGATTTCATCTGTAGCGTGCAACTTGTTGCACGAAGGATTAAACCCTCAATGCGTAATTCATGATTTCGTGCGTAGCATGCAACTTGTTGCACGAATGATGAACCTCAATGCGTAATTCATGATTTCATGCGTAGCGTGCATCTTGATGCACGACCAAACTACGCAAAGAACGTTATTTAATCCTTCGGGCATTTACGATTTCGTGCAACAAGTTGCACGCTACGATTCTGTTTTACCAGCACATCTCATTGCGTAAAATGGTGTAAGTGATACCGGAAGCTTTTAATGCGGCTTCGGTTTCAACGTAATCTCCGGTAAGGGATTTCACGGTATTGAAAGGGAAACATTGAATGACTAAGCGCTGGGGCAGGATTTGAACCTACAGTATACATAATGTTGTCATCATGCCGAGTTGCCGTTTCGCCACCCAGCGCTTTAGTTAAGTTGATTCAACCCTCTTTTGAGGAGTCTGTCAAGTGGAACTCGACATAAGCTTTGACGAAAATACATGCTAGGGCTTATAAATAATTTCTACGCCTTCTTCGTCTTCTTCCGACCAGTCATCCCAGTCGTCATCGTCTTCATCACCAATATCGGCGTTTTCTAACTGCGCTTGATGATACTCTTCCCACTTGAATTTCACTTCTTCGTTTTCAACCGGTGCGACCTCTGTTTCACGTGGGTTAGCCTCCAAGAAGTCCATAATATCACGGCAAAGCTTCGGCACGTTTTTACCGGTAGCGGCAGAAATCAAATAATAATCTTCCTCCCAGCCAAGCTGTTCGGCGATTGCTTCTGCGCGTTCATGAGCTTCTTCATCGCTCATGGTATCGATTTTATTGAAGACTAACCAACGCGGTTTTTCTGCCAAAGATTCGCTGTATTGAAACAATTCTGATTCGATAATCGCCACATTATCCGCCGGATCGGATTCATCGATTGGATGAATATCCACCAAGTGAATTAATACGCGGCAACGTTCTAGATGTTTTAGGAAACGGATGCCTAAGCCCGCGCCTTCGGAGGCGCCTTCAATTAAGCCCGGAATATCGGCTACCACGAAGCTGCGGTTATCGTCCACTTTCACCACGCCTAAACTTGGCACCAAAGTGGTGAACGGGTAATCCGCGACTTTCGGTTTAGCGGCGGAAACGGCACGGATGAAGGTGGATTTACCGGCATTAGGTAAGCCCAGCATACCCACATCCGCAAGTAACATAAGCTCTAATAATAAATCGCGTTTTTCCCCGGGGGTGCCCATGGTTTTTTGACGTGGCGCACGGTTGATAGAGGATTTAAAACGCGTGTTGCCAAGCCCATGATAACCGCCTTTAGCAACCAATAATCGCATGCCGTTTTGGGTTAAATCGCCGATGACTTCTTGGGTGTCATTATCAATGGCGCGCGTCCCCACCGGCACGCGTAAGGTAATGTCTTTGCCGCGGTGTCCGGTGCAATTTGCACTGCGACCGTTTTCGCCGCGTTCGGCAGCGAAACGTTTTTCAAATCGGTAGTCAATTAACGTATTTAAATTTTCATCCGCCACTAAATAAACATCACCACCATCGCCGCCATCGCCGCCGTCCGGCCCGCCTTTCGGGATATATTTTTCACGACGGAAACTGGCACAACCATTGCCTCCGTCACCGGCCTCGACACGAATCAAAGCTTCATCAATAAATTTCATATTCTTCCTATGGGTTCATGGGTTATCGATTGATTTAAGTCGGGCTATTCTATCAGAATCCGCCATAGAAGTTTGCACAATAACGCCGTAGAACAAAAAAATCGCCTAAAAAGTCAGTGGAAAATTTGATTAGTGCTGCTTGGTTAGCGTGGTTTTCCCTTATAATGTGCTGTATTTTTCATTGAACGGCTTGATGTCCTCGCGCCATAGTTTAGACCAGGTGCATCACATTGCCCTCTTCAATTTGCCGCCCTAAAGTGCGGTCGTTTTTTCGATTATTTTTATGGAATAACAATGACAACTTCAATCCAACAACAAATTGACGATCTCAGAAAAACCCTGCGTTATCACGAATATCAATATCATGTGTTAGACGATCCGCAGATTCCCGACAGCGAATACGATCGCCTTTTTCATCAGCTCAAAGCCTTAGAACAACAACATCCCGAACTGATCACCGCCGATTCGCCGACCCAACGCGTAGGTGCGCGGCCGTTGTCGGAATTTGCGCAAATTAAACATGAACTTCCGATGCTCTCGTTGGATAACGCTTTTTCAGATGAAGAATTTCTGGCGTTCGTGAAACGTATTCAGGATCGCTTGGTACACGTGCCCGAACCATTAACATTTTGTTGCGAACCTAAATTGGACGGATTGGCGGTCAGTATTTTGTATGTGAATGGTGTGCTGACCCAAGCAGCAACGCGCGGCGATGGCACAACAGGCGAAGACATTACGCAAAACATTCGTACCATTCGCAACATTCCCTTGCAACTACTAACAGATAATCCGCCTAAACGCTTGGAAGTGCGTGGTGAGGTGTTTATGCCGCACGACGGTTTCGAGCGTTTAAACGAACGCGCCTTGGAACAAGGCGAAAAAACCTTTGCTAACCCGCGTAATGCGGCGGCAGGTTCCTTACGCCAATTGGATCCGAAAATCACCAGTCAGCGCCCGCTCGTGTTCAATGCTTACAGCATCGGCGTCGCCCAAGGGATAGACTTACCGCCGACTCATTTTGAACGCCTGCAATGGTTGAAATCCATCGGCGTGCCGGTAAATAGCGAAATCCGTTTATGTGATGGCGTTGAAAACGTTTTAAATTTCTACCGCACTATGATGGAAAAACGCAGTTCCTTGGGTTATGACATTGACGGTACGGTATTAAAAGTCAATGACATCGAATTGCAACAAAGACTGGGCTTTATTTCCAAAGCACCGCGTTGGGCAATCGCTTACAAGTTTCCTGCACAAGAGGAACTGACAGTATTAAATGACGTGGAATTCCAAGTCGGTCGGACCGGTGCCATCACGCCTGTGGCTAAACTACAACCGGTATTCGTTGCCGGCGTAACGGTAAGTAACGCGACCTTACATAACGGCGACGAGATCGAGCGCCTCAACATTGCTATCGGCGACACGGTGATTATTCGTCGCGCCGGCGATGTGATTCCACAAATTATTGGCGTCGTACATGATCGCCGCCCGGCCAATGCGCGCCAAATTGTCTTTCCAACGCGCTGTCCGGTGTGCGATTCCTTAATTGTACGTATTGAAGGCGAAGCGGTGGCACGTTGCACCGGCGGGTTATTCTGTGCGGCACAACGCAAAGAAGCGCTAAAACATTTCGTCTCACGCAAAGCCATGGACATTGACGGCGTAGGTGCCAAACTGATTGAGCAGCTGGTAGATCGCGAATTGGTTCATACCCCCGCAGATTTGTTCAAGTTAGATTTAACCACACTCACCCGCTTAGAACGTATGGGGCCGAAGTCTGCTGAAAATGCGTTAGCCAGCTTAGAAAAAGCCAAGCACACGACCCTCGCCCGTTTTATCTTTGCATTGGGTATTCGTGATGTGGGTGAAGCCACCGCATTAAATCTGGCAAACCATTTCAAAACCTTAGAAGCGTTGCAAAATGCCGATTTAGAACAGTTGCAACAAGTGCCTGATGTGGGCGAGGTAGTAGCAAATCGCATTTTTGTGTTCTGGCGTGAAGAACACAATGTTGCGGTGGTGAATGATCTCATCGCTCAAGGCGTGCATTGGGAAACTGTTGAAGTGCAGGACGTGAAAGAAAATCCGTTCAAAGGCAAAACTGTGGTGCTCACCGGCACCCTTTCCCAAATGGGACGCAACGACGCCAAAGCACTACTACAACAACTCGGTGCCAAAGTCAGTGGCAGTGTTTCAGCCAAAACCGACTATGTTATCGCCGGTGAAGCGGCAGGTTCCAAACTCAGCAAAGCGGCAGAATTAGGCGTGCAGGTGTTGAGTGAGGAAGAGTTTTTGGCGTGGATTAGCGCTTAGGTAAGCGAATACAAAACGACCGACTTTTAATCAGAAGTCGGTCGTTTATGTAATAACATGAAGAAAATGAAATCATGCTAAAGGCATTATTTAACGGATTTTTGCACCGCACTTTTGCGATATGCCCAAAGCATAATGGCAATGCCCCCCACAATCATAGGCACGCAAAGTAACTGCCCGCGCGTGATCACATTGAGGAAAAGCTCTACATCCGGTTCGCGCACATATTCAACGATAAAACGGAAAAACCCGTAGCCGATAAGGAACAACCCAGCCACAGAACCTGTCGGACGTGGTTTGCGAATAAACCCATTGAGAATCAAGAACAACACTAAACCTTCCAACACCGCTTCATATAACTGAGACGGATGGCGTGGCAAGAGCAGCGGATCCGTTGGGAAAATCATCGCCCAAGGTACATCGGTTTGACGTCCCCATAATTCAAGGTTAATGAAATTACCAATACGCCCCATGCCGAGCCCGAATGGAATTAAGGGCGCCATAAAATCAGCCGTTGCCCAAAAGCGACGCTTTTGTATCTTAGAGGTG
>ERZ773056.199-NODE-199-length-30235-cov-226.538867_pt1 | contig 30235 bp, 32 predicted proteins | sample MGYA00580857_ERZ773056 | MGnify/ENA primary metagenome ERZ773056 (study PRJEB29015, sample SAMEA2737996) | human oral metagenome | biome: human oral; feature: human-associated habitat; material: dental | place: China | collected 2114 ... | reverse complement strand
CCTCAACCGTATCGACGACATTGTGGTGTTCCACCAGCTCACCAAGGAACAGATTGTGGAAATGGTCGACCTGCTGGTGAGCCGCGTCGAAAAGGCCCTGGCAGCCAAGGACATGGGCATCGAGCTCACGGAGCAGGCCAAGAACCTGCTGGCCGCCCGTGGTTTCGACCCGGTGCTGGGTGCCCGGCCGCTGCGTCGCACGATTCAGCGCGAAATTGAAGACGTGTTGAGTGAAAAGATCCTCTTCGGCGAGGTCGGCGCAGGTGAGATCGTCACCGTGGATGTCGAGGGTTGGGACGGCGATGCCAAGCACAACGACAAGGCCACGTTCGTGTTCACTCCCCGGCCGAAGCCGCTGCCGGAGGAGCTGGAATTGCAGTCCACGGCCCCGGCTGCTGTGGAGGCCAAGCCGGTGGGGGCATCCGACTCCGCCGCCGGCACCAGCACCAGTGATTCGGTGACGCCCCGGCACGCCGCCGAGGACTAACACACTAGCGGAGCAGCACCAGGATCGGGGCTGCTCCCGCGGAAACGATCATGAGGAGCATGATGAACTCCACCATTCCGGTCCGGGGCAGGTCCCGGACCAGGGGATGGCAGGGGGCCTGGTGATCCGGCGATAGTGCCACCTTGGCCCAAAACACCGAGGCTAAGAGGAGGGCACAGCCCACACCAATCACATACCCCCAGGTGGCGTCGATAAGCGAGGCGAGAGCCCCAAGGCCGACGGCACCTAGCACCAGCCCGGCCTGCACCGGCCAGAGCCGCCACCCGAAGGCCGACCACAGGGACAGGCCGGGTCGATCGTCGTGGCCAACATACACGAAGCTCACCACCAGCCACAGGGCTGCCCCATGGCAGAGGGCGGCCGGCAGTGACATGCCGCGGACCAGCGCCATGGGAAAGAGCGCCGCAATCAGGCACACGAGCCCGAAGTACCCTATCGGCATGACCACCCGGGTTGCCGGCCGGAGGAGTCGGCGGCGCACATCGAATTCGAAAAACTGCCACACCCCGCCGCGTCGGGGTGTTACCGCGATCGCCCCAGCCCTACGAAAATGTTTGCGTCGCGGCATGCTGGCCACCGTTCTGGGGAGGAGCAGGCTGGCCGTGGTTCCGACCCCGACGCCCACCACCGTGAGCGCCAGCGCCACCCGATTGCTGTTGGCCGCGGCGACGAGAACCATGCCCCAGAACGACACCAGGCAGAATCCGAAGGCCAGGCAGCTGGGCAGCAATTGGCGTGCGGTCAGGGCGATGGGCGGCGTGACCAGGGCCGAAGAATACCTGCGGGTCATGCTGAATGGGATGCCGGTGCATACCAGGAGGGCGAGCAGGCATTGCGGCCCGGTTGCCGATTTGGTGAAGAACACGCCAGCGTAGAAGGCGATGAGGAATTCAGTGAGCGGCCCAACACCGTTCGATTCGCGCCCGTAGTGTTGGCGCAGCAAGAGCATGGTCATTATTCGCCCCGCCCGCCCGCCGCCGACCCTGCTGCCGGGCTGGCTTCCGACCCCAACCCCGGTTTCGCCTCAGTTTTCACCCCGCCCGGATCGGCTAACCAATCTGCCTGGCAGTCGGTGAATTCAGCCCCGGATAGCTCCATGAGCCGGGTGAAGGGGTCGTCGCCCAGCACCGCGCTGGGTGCGCCCTCCGCCACCACCTCCAGGTCGGCCATGACTTCGATTGCGTCGCACTGTTCGGCAATGGTGAAGTCCTGGGTGGAGATGGTCACCTGGTGCCCCAGGTTGCTGATGCGGCGCAGTATCCGCAGGATCCGAGCCCGAGAGATTGCGTCCACCATTTCCAGAGGCTCATCAAGATACAGGTGGCGTGCCGGCTTGATGAACACTATGGCCAGGGCAGTCTTTTTGTAATTACCGGCAGAATAAGTACTGATGGCGCGGGTCGTACCACCGTCGATAGCGAGTTCGTCACACAGGATGGTGGCTCTGCGTTTCGCTTCGGCATGCGGCAGCTGGTGCATTCTGCCCAGCCGGTGCAGCAGCTCATGTGCGCTGACTTCGATAGGAATGATGGGGTTGTCGGGGACGAATTGCGCGGCCCCTGGCGCGTGTTGGGCATAAAGGTTCTTGAGTCGGGTGGTTTTCCCGGAGCCGTTAATGCCGATGAGCCCGGTTATCACAGGTAGATCCTCTTTCTAAAAATATTGTGGCTGGATGCAGCGTACTATATTTTGATTTCTAACAATTGGTTTCTGGCAGTCATTGCCCGGGGTTTTTATGGTTGATGCCAGGTGCGGCGGGGAGTTCACAGGCTGGCTCGGGAAAATTTGAGCAAATTTCGGGAGGATTAGAAGCCTTCTGCCACGAATTATTCAGTAATACTCTTTATCATCATAGGCAGTGATCGGTTCACTGAATAAGGAATCGGCTACGCAAATAACACGCACCTACGACATTGAAGGAGACAAATCATGCGTGCGTTTTCTAAGACCAGCAAGTTGGCGATCATCGGCGGTTCCCTGGCGGTTGCCCTGGGGACTGGTGCCCTGGCCGCCCATGCCCAAAACGCCACCGATGCGCCCGCGGCGTCCGCAAGCGCCAGCCAGCTGCCAGGCAAGGACCGCGACAAGGGCAACAAGGACGACAAGGGTCCCGCCGAGCTGGCCAAGAAGCTGGGCGTGAGCGAGGACAAGCTGAAGGAGGCCATGGATTCGCTACGTTCCGAGGGCTCCGGCGAGCAGAAGGGCGAGCGCCCCGATAAGTCCGCCATGGACCAGAAGCTTGCTACCGCCCTGGGCATTGATGTTTCCAAGGTGGAGCAGGCCATGTCTGAGATGCACAGCGAGCGTGAGGCGGAGCACCGCACCGAGTTGTCGTCCCGCCTTGACGAGGCCGTGTCCAAGGGCACCTTGTCGTCGTCCGATAAGGATTCCGTGCTGAAGGCGTTTGACGCCGGCGTCCTTGGCGGTGGCCCAGGTGGCGGTCACGGTGGCCCGGAGCGCGCTGCTCAGTAATCAGTTCCCCCCGCTTTACGACGCCGCAAGCGGGGGCCATCATCTCACACCCCGTCTGGTTGGCTTCATTCGGTTGGTCGTGATTTTGTGTGTGCTGCGATATTTGGGTTGCAGGCCGGTTGTGAAGCTTCATTCGGCCAATATCGCAGCACACTTCACCTCACCCCGTGGTGGGGTGCTTTTGCATGGGCGGCGTCCGGTGTCAGGCACTGTGCTGCGATATCTGGGTTTTGGGTTCGCCCCAGGGCCCTGTTTTGCCCAATATCGCAGCACACATCTTCCGGTGCGGCGGGGTCTCCCGTCCAACCCGGGTTGTCTGACAAGTACTGTGCTGCGTTATTGCCTGTTTTGGGCTTGGATTCGGCCTCTCGGGTGAGATATCGCAGCACACACCTCGGCCGTGGGGCTAGGGATGTTCGGGAGTTGGGGTCTCCCGTCCAACCTGGGTTGTCTGACGAGTAGTGTGCTGCGATATCTGGTTTTTAGGCCTCCTCCAGGCCCTGTTTCGGCCAATATCGCAGCACAGTACTCGTGGTCCCGGATCTCGGGGTCGAGTGGGGCGAGGTTGCCGGCCTGTTCCACACGCCTGGGGGAGCGTCGCAAAGCAACAGGGGCCACATGCGCATCAGCAGTAACAGCGAACTGCGTGCGCAACTCGCATCATATTATGATTTTGTGCAATGAAAATTAGGAAGCCAGTGCTTCTGCGATGGGAGTGTCCCCACCGGACATAGTGATGACCTTGCCCACGGTCTCTGGGATCGTAATGATCGCCGCCAGGGTTGCGGCCACATCATCCATGCTATTGCCGCGGGGCTCTGCCACATCCACGGCGATGCGACCCGTGCCCGGGGTGTCCTCCAGGGGGCCCGGCTGCAGGATCGTGTAGTCCAGGTCGCTGTGGTGGACCAGCCAGTGGTCGGCAAAGAACTTCGCAATGTAGTAATCCGACAGGTCCGCCAGGATCCCTTCGTTCCACCGCTCCGGCTGTAACGCATACACCGTGCTCAACATGACAAACCGGGGTACCCCGGCCGTCTTGGCCGCCTGGATCAGTTTGACCGCGCCAAACGCATCCACCTGCAACAAATTCTTCCCCCGTGACCCGGCAGTGAAATAGATGACATCCGGTTGCACGGACTTCACCGCCTTGGTGATCTCCAGTAGTGGGGCGGTCAGGTCGAGCGCCACCGCATTGGGGGCCTCCGCGTTCCGCACGCCGGCGTACACCGTGTGGGATTCGGAGAGTAACGCCATGAGTTTGGTGCCAACGCGACCGTTAGCACCAACAATAAGAATCTTCATGCGGCCTAAGTGTATAGATTGCGATAATCCTTGGGGAGAGCGCCACCCCGAAAACGGGCAAGCAGATGTTCTAGGGGGGCGTTCCCCGGATTCTCACAGTAAGCCCGAATCTGCTTTTCAGCATCGCTCAGGAAATTAAAAGTAAACCCTGCGGCTTACAGAAGGTCGTTTCCATTTTCTGCCCAGTCATGCCGCCTAATCTTATTATTAATGTTCTTAAGAGCCCTCATGCTCCACCGATGATCCTAAGGAGATTCCTAATGCGTACCCCCTTCGCTAATAAGAAACTCGTTCTTGCTGGTAGCTTCGCTGCCCTCGTTCTCGGTGTCGGCGCTACCACCGCCTATGCGCAATACGCCGCAACAAGCAGCGAATCCCCCGTGGCGGCAACCAGTCTCCAGCCCGCTCGCGCCACCGAATTATCCGGCTTGGGAGTCACCGCCGATATTCCGTCCGAACAGCTGCAAACGGCCGACCCCACCAACACCGCCCAACGCGCCGAACTCGTGAAACAACTGGATAGGGCGGTAGCCGCCGGTGTCATATCCCCAGCCGGCAAGGATCGGGTGCTCAAGGAGTTCGACGATGGCACACTGATCCTCGGGCCCAGCAATCCTGCTGCCGGACAAGCCGCCAACCAGCAACAAAGCACCCCTACCTCTAGCGATTACCTCGATGCGGCATAGCACCTCGCTTGTCGACGCCCTACAGTGACGAGCGCGGGCTTTGATAGTTGCCGCAATCATTCCGAGCCGGCTCGCCCCGGAACCGGGCCAGCAAATACTCCATGGAGGGCTGAATATCCTCCCAGCTCGACAGCGCGTGATTAATACCCGAATTGATCGTGGGCGTCACCCGCGGCAGCGCCGATTGCGTCGCCGACACCGTGGCCCCGGCCCGACAATACTTGTCGGCCAGGCGTGCGACCTGATCTGTGGGAATAATATCGTCAGATCGGCCGGTCATCATAAAAATCGGGGTGCGTGGCGGCTTTTTCCCCAGGCTATTGCGTTTCAAAGTTTCGGCAATCACCGGCTCCTGCTGCACTACCTCCTTGAACGTGATGCCGGTCTTCGTGAACACATTCGACTTCATAAACCCGTACTTTCCCACCGAATCAATCACGCAACTCGTGGCAACCGTCTGTAAATATCGGTGCCCCGCATCCGACACGTGCCGATCCACCGCCGCCCGAAACTGGGCGTCGCGTGCCGAAAACCCATTGATGGCCATCCCCAGCACCCCGCTGATCGACGACCCATCCACCGTGGTGAACACCTCAAACAAATCCGCCGGCGGCGCCCCCGCATAGGTTCCCACCAGCCGCACATCCGGGGCATACTCCTCCGCCAGCTCCGCGGCCGCCGCCACGGCGCCCCCACCCTGCGAATACCCGTGCAACCCCACCGGGGAATCCAGCGGCGCCTTTGCCACCCGCAGGCCCGCCCGGGCCGCGTCCAAGACCGCATGCGCTTCTTCCGCCGCATTCACATATGTGTGAATCCCCGGCGTGCCCAACCCAATATAATCGGTGACAATCACCCGTAACCCTAGCGACGCCGCATAATACTGGATCGGTAGCTCATAATTCACCGACATTGCCGTTGGGGACACCGCCCCCACCAGCCACGGCCCCTTTGAGGGGGCGCACATGTCTCCCTGGCCGCGCGTCCCCGGCGCGAACACCACGGTTCCTACCGCCGGTCGGTCGGGTTCGATCACATACCCGGATACCGCCACCGGTTTTCCGTCCTGGTCGGTGGATGCATACAGCATTTTTGTGGCCCGGGTGTTGTCGACCGGTTGGGTGCGTAGGACCGTGCCGGGGGCTTGCGGGTGGGTGGAAAACTGTGCGGGAGGTTGGTAAAAATCATCATTGTCGGCGGTGGCGGCAAGGGGGAACAAGGCTGAGACGGCGAGGAAGATGATTGACCATACGCACATAGTTTTCTTTGCCATGGTGGCTTATTGTAGAGGGTTATAAGCGTGGTAAGCCAGTCCGGGTGGTGCGTTTGGGTGGGCTAGCTGGGGGCTAGTTGGGCAGGCGGAAGCCGCCGGCGACTTCCTGCGCGAGGCCGTCGTCAAGCAGGGAAGCGAGCGCGCGGTTGCGTTGTGTGCTATCCGCCCACACGGCTTCGATGCGTTCGAGCGGTACTATGCCGTCGGCTGCGCGGAGTTCCGCCATGATGAGCCCTCGGACCTGTCGGTCTGTGCCGGCAAATTTTTGCACGCGGCGGCTGGGGCGGCGCGGGGTCACGATCGACCCGCCGGCCACCCATAGGCATGACGACCGGAGGGGACAGTCACCACATTTGGGGGTGGTGGTGCAGATGAGTGCCCCGAGCTCCATGATTGCCGTGCTGAATTTTGCCGCATCCACGCCCCCGTCGGCGTCCGGCAGTAGGGATTCCATGACCGCCAGTTCCCGTTTCGATGGGGACCGTGGCTCGTATTCGCCGTGGTAGAACCGGGCGAGTACCCGCCGCACATTCGTGTCCACCACCGGCACCCGCTGCCCGTAGGCGAATGCGGCAACGGCCCGGGCGGTGTAGTCGCCGATGCCGGGCAGGGCCAACAGGTCGGCCACATCTTCCGGCACCACGCCTTTGTGGTGCGTCACAATCTGTTGGGCGCATTCGTGCAGGCGGAGCGCCCGCCGCGGGTACCCGAGACGCCCCCAGGCGCGTAGCACCTCGTCAATGCAGGCTGCGGCAAAGTCGGTGGGGGTGGGCCAACGGTTGATCCACTCCAACCATATGGGTTCCACGCGGGAGACCTGGGTTTGTTGGCTCATGACTTCGCTGAGCAGCACACCCCACGCGGAGGTTTCCGGGGTGCGCCAGGCAATATCGCGGGCGTTGGCGGCAAACCACGTGGGAAGCCGGCGGTGCAGGACGGTTCGAAGTTCGGCGGACTTTTCTGGGGTTACGGTAACTGGTGTGGTCATGATTGCTAATAATCTATCCACAACCTATCCATTGGTGCCACAATAATACTATGACTACAACACCCAGCAGCCCGTCTGAGGCTCGCAATCCAAAACTTGTGTGGGATAACCTGCTTGCCGGTAACGCCCGATTCGCCGCGGGGAAACCACTGCATCCCAACCAGAGCGTGAACCGCCGTGAGGAGTTACGCATGGGGCAATCCCCCCGAGCGGCCGTGTTTACCTGCGGTGACTCCCGGGTCCCTGTCGAGTTGCTTTTCGACGTGGGACTCGGCGACATTTTCACCATCCGCACCGCCGGGGAAGTGGTCGATGCCGCGGTGCTGGCGTCGCTAGAGTTCGCCGTCGAGGCGCTCGACGTTGAAGTGTTGGTGGTGTTGGGGCACGAATCCTGCGGCGCGGTCAAGGCAGCCGCGGCGGTGGCGCTCGATGGCGCGGAGGTGCCGACCGGCCACCAGCGCACCATTGTGGAGCAGATCATGCCCAGCATTCTTTCGGCGAAAAGCGCCGGGAAGCATACTCCTTTCGATTTTGAACGCGCCCACGCGGAGGCGATCCGCAGCAAGATCATGGGTATTTCCCCAGTGATTAAGGAGGCGGTCAGGAGTGGTAAGACCGCGTTTATCGCCGCCCACTACAGCCTGGCGGATGGGTCGATCGACTACCTCTCCGTCGAAGGTGTGTAACAGGGGAAGGTAACAGGCGCACAACAGCACAAGCCTGACACACGCAAAAGGGGGTAACAAATTCATAAAGCAGTGTAGATCACACGGTTTTGCAACACACCGAGGAAGCTCCGCTGAATCCTGTAATTTTAGCTTTAGGCTTTAAGCGTGGATCGCCGAAATAATTACCCCCGTCGCCCGAATATACGCAGCGCCGCCCGTCCCAGCTACGACGGGCGGCCCCTACCAGCGGAAGTGTATTACCGCCGGCGGCGTCTCGCTGCCCTCTTCGCACTGTTAGTGATTATTGGCGTGGTCGCCACCCTCCTATTTATAAGGAGCAACCACGAGTCCGCGACGGTGGCGGTGACGGAGCCCATCGCATCCACGCCACGCGCCACCGGGGGTGCCCCCGCAACCCCCACTGGTAGCCCTAAAGCTACTTCCGTTTCTGGTGGTGGGGCTGGTTCCGAACCTGCTGCTGAGGTTGCCACGGAAGTCGCCACCACACCCGGCACGGCCGCCGGCACCCGCACCGGCGGGGCAAGCGGCGCAAGTGGTGTGGGCGGGAAGAAATCCGTCACACACACCACCGCCGCAAGCGATGACGCCCAAGCCGACGACACCAAGGATGACGACGCCGAGTCGGAGGCCGCGCAGGCCAAAGAAACCTGCGACCTTTCCGACCTCAAGATCGAAGCCTCCACCGACCACTTCAGCTACGAGGAAGGCCAACTCCCCAACCTCTACATGAAGGTCGCCAACCCCACCAAAGCTGACTGCATCATCGACCTCACCGACAATGTGATCCGGTTCGAGATCTACACCATGGACACCAACCAACTCCTATGGTCCGACGTCGACTGCAACGACCCGGCGGAAACCGGCAAGCAAACCTTCAAAGCCAACTCCGAACGCTACTTCAAGGTGCAATGGTCCCGCACCAGCTCCGCACCCAATGCTTGCATTGATCGGGAGCCCGCCCCAGCCGGCGACTACTACATGCATGCGGCCATCGGTAAGCTCCACACGGAAGAAGGCGTGGTGCACTCCGACGCATTCACCTTCAACCTGCAATAATGCGCTAACCACCCGGCTTTTCGGCGATCACCCAATTATTGAATAAGCCGCAGCGCGTCGTGGATCGTGGCAACCTCCACCACCCGCAACCCCGGCAGGGCAGAATCATCCACATCCGACCCCGCCGGTATCACCGCCTGCCGATACCCCAGCCGTTTCGCCTCCATGAGGCGGCGCTGCACGTTAGGCACCCGCCGGATTTCCCCGGCCAACCCCACCTCACCCAACACCACTGTTTTCGCCGGCAGTGGTTTTTTCGTTATCGCACTCACCGTGGCCATAGCAATGGCCAGATCCGTGGCCGGCTCACCCACCTTCATGCCCCCAACCGTGGCCACATACACCTCGCTCGTGTGAGTGCGCCGACCGGCCCGGGCCGCCAACACCGCCAACACCATGGGCACCCGGGTGGCGTCAAGGCCGGTGACGGCGCGCCGGGGATTTTTCGACTCGGTGGGAACCACGAGGGCCTGAACCTCGGCGACAATGGGACGCACCCCATCCATGGCGACGGTGACCGCGGTGCCGTCCGGGGTGGCGTCCCGGTGGGACAAAAACAGGCCGGACGGGTCGGGTATCTCCTTAATGCCATCGGATTGTTGTTCGAAACACCCAACCTCGTCGGTGGCACCAAACCGGTTTTTAATGCCGCGCAGCATGCGCAGACTAGAGTGCCGGTCACCCTCAAAATTCAGCACCACATCAACCAGGTGTTCGAGCACTCGGGGGCCGGCAACATTCCCGTCCTTGGTGACGTGCCCCACCAGCAGCACGGGTATGCCGGTGGTTTTCGCCAGGGTGGTGAGGGCCGCGGTCACCGCCCGGGATTGGGCGACGCCACCGGCAACCCCTTCCACATCGGTGGCGTTCATGGTTTGGACCGAGTCCACAATAAGCAGGCTGGGTTTGAGCTGGTCTACATGCCCGAACACCACATCGAGGTTGGATTCCGCCGCAAGATACAGCGAGTCGTGCAGCGCACCGGTGCGCTCGGCCCGCATGCGCACCTGCCCGGCGGATTCCTCGGCGGTCACATAGAGGGCGACCCGGTCGAGTTTCGCCCACCGGCTGGCGACCTCCAGAAGCAGCGTGGATTTACCCACCCCGGGCTCGCCCGCCAACAGCACGACGGATCCGGGAATAATGCCGCTGCCCAACACCCGGTCGAGCTCCCCAATGCCGGTGGTTTGGCTGGTGGCTTTTGTTGCGGAAATGGTGGTGATTTTTTGGGCGGGGGAGGTGGGCGTGAGCCCCTTGGTGACCACCCCGGTGGTTGCCGCCTGGGTGGCGCTGCCGGCTGCGGCGGGTTGGTGTTCCTGCATGGACCCCCAGGTGCCGCACTCCGGGCAGCGGCCCAACCATTTGGGGCTGGAATAGCCGCATTCGGTGCAGCGGTGAACAGGGCGAGGTTTTTTGGCCATGGACTTACCCTAGACCATGCGGCGGACATCCGGTTTCACCCCTGCTTTACGCCTGCTTTACGACGATCCTAAGGTGGGCAATGGGCCTGTCGTATGCATGTTCTAGACATGTTATTGATGGTGATTATGCATTCTGGTGATGCGTAGCGCAATATCATTGTGATTGTCCGCAATTATTTTCTTATTACCGGAAAGATGAATGTTGATGATATAGAGATATTGTTATTCGACACTAAGGGTTCTTTGTGATTTATAGTGCGGCATGGAAACATGTATCATTCGTATGACTTGAATGGGAAAGCATGTTCTAATTATCAACTTCTGCAATGAGTTTACTTGGCTCTCGTGGCGGTAAAGTCCTGTCTGTTTTTCTATTGTTAGTTATTTTCAAATAGTATCGCTCACCTTACCATTGCTAGAATTTTTTATTTCTGCAGCTTACATGATCTGTATCGTTTTTTGAGTGTGGTAGCGAATGTGTGACGTCGGGATATATAAATTATTTTTTATAGGTCAGTACGAATGCTTTAACGGGGGTAAAGCTTATTAATTGTGTTTTCGGATAAGCAAGGGTTAATTATGAGGTAAGATGTCCTGGTAGTGTGATATGTTTTCCTTAAAATTCCTGGTTGGTGCATGTCGATTAGGTGTTCGATTCGTACCCCCGTGCTGTTGGTGAGGGGTGGACGGTGTGATGGTGCATGTCGTAGGGTCGCAGATGTGTTGATGTTCTCAGCATTGCACATAGGTTTAAGTTCTCTAGATTTTTGGGAGTAAGTCATGAAGGCGAAACTTCGTTTGTGGCGTGGGGGGGGGGACGCTGATTCTGGCGGCCGGTCTCGCGCTGGGGTCTGCCCCGGTGGTGTCTGCTGCTGGTGCTGAGGTGGATCTTGATGTGGTGACGAAGGTGGTTACTGCGTATCAGGATTTGGTTGATTCGCATTGGACGGATTCGAATTGTTCGTTGTCGAGTTGTGTGAATGCTAGTAGTTCGGTGTTCGCATCATCAGGGGATAAGAAGTCTCAGCGAGGGTCGAGTTTTGGGGGTTCCTCGAAGAAGAACCGGGATGAGAAGAAGAATTCCGGCGAAAACCCGAAGTTCACTCAAGCGGAGGCTCTTTTCCTGCGGGTGCGGGATGAGATGAAAGACTTTGGTTTACCGATCAAGACTGCAAAGAGTACAATCAAGGTGACAGATGCCAAGTTGGATGCTAGCGGAAAAGCGGTGGTATCCGTCAAGATCGGTACTACCAAAACTTACGAAAACAACGAGGATACTCCCAGTTATATGGTGGACAACCATACGCTGACGTTAGCTCCAAATCAAGGAAATCTGTTTGCGGTGGTTGAAGATGTAATTAATCCGGTTCCTCAGGAAAAGGATCCGGGAAATGTGCAGATTCCGGAAGGCGTTACGTTTGATCCAGTGCCGTTGGATCGGATTTTGGGGACAGAAACGTCTGGTGGGAATCGTCCAGTCGCAAACACTTCAGATGCGGAGTTTTCGCTATTACAAGCCCATAAAGATTTGGATACTGTAAGCACACACCCAGTGCAGAATGTGTGGACTCATCCTTCAAAAAAGCAAGGAAAGCCTGATGTTCAGAAGATGATAAATTACGCGCTGTACTGGACTGACGAGAAGGTGGATGACCCAAATGATGATGAGGATGTAATCAATCCTGCTTATCCGAAGTTAGATTCAAATTGCGCAAATTTTGTCTCGCAGGTCTTGGAAGCTGGGGGATGGACTCGTCAGGTGGGGCAGCATCATGGTTCTGGTGATCCTTATGCCTGGAGCCCTAAGAGTACGGATGGGCGTGGCCAGGAGCCTACAAATACGTGGAGTTTGGCTCGGGCATTATATGCATATGCGAAGATTGATAGTCCATATCATAACTTGGAAGTGAGTTTAGCTCAGCCTGGCGATCTGATTTTTGTAGATTGGGATCCTAATGGCAGGGCAGATGGTGTGATTGATCATGCAATGGTAGTGACTGGCAAAGGAAAGATGCGACGCTTACACGCCATTGATTCACCTGCGATTGCTTACACGCCATTGATCTCACAAAAGACAAAAAGCCGCAATAATTTTCCGCTCTTTGAATCTGTGGCTCTTGCGCATAAAGGTGATGATCGTATCAACGTGAAGGACATTAAATGGTACGCTCTCACGACTAGGTAATACTGCGTGGTGAAGTCTTGAAATTAATGGTGACAGCATGGGGATCGGCATGTTTTTATGTGCTTAATGATTATCATGCTGTTACCATCTTTTTATTTAATGGTGAATCATGAAAATACTGGTAAATTGGGAAAAGATCGTGATCGTTGGGACGATAGTGTTTCTTATGCTGGTGTTAGTGGTCGGCTACGTCATTTCCGAGCGGCAACAATATAAGCTGCTGCATCCAACCTACCCTGAACAGTATTCCGCTGGTCCTGCCACTAATCAGCTGGTTGGTGCGGCAATAGAGAACTATGAGTCGGTCATTGATGCGGAATCCCAAAACCTGGATTGTACCCTGCAACACTGCGGAACCTCCAGCAAATCAATCCCTGGGGTTCCGGCAGATCGGGCGCTGTTTACCGAAGCGGAACGATTCCTCTTGGGCTGGTGGCCGGGCGCTAAGTCTGCTAGCACCATTCGCATCTACAGTGTGGCACAGCGGCCCGACAAGACAGTGGAAGCCATCGTCGATGTGACGATTACTAAATGCGCCTATCCAGAAACCAAAAATCCATACATGGTTGTGACTGATCCCCACCGGATGATTCTTGCGCCCAGTACATTGAACCAGCACGAATATGTGGTGGTCGAAGACGTGATTTTAGACCGGCACGAGGCTCAAGAATACCCTGAATCCTTCCAACCACTCTATGTGGGAAAGGCAAGGAAACACGATGCTAGCAGCCTCTGTGAAGAAGCGCCACTGGGGTAGGTGGGTGGTTTTCGGTTCACTATTCCTGGTCGTGGCGGCAGTGGCTGTGAGCTGCTATTTCTACGAGGATGAAGTGGTTCCCGCGGATAAAATGGTGTTTCAAAAACAATATTCTGCCAGCCTGGAAGTGGATCGAGCGGTTGGTGAAGCGATAGAAAAATACGTGTCGGTTCTCGACGCAGAATATACGGATCATGATTGCTGGGTGGATGATTGTCCACGATCGAGTAAATCAATTCCCGGGGTGCCGGCGGATCGAGCATTATTCACAACGCAAGAGCGTGCTAACCTTGAAGGCCATCGGGGTAGGCGAGCCATGGATCGCGGACCGGTGAGTAGGGTGCGGTTGTACAGTGTTGCGCAGCAACCCGATGGGATGGTGGTTGCCATTGCGGAGATTGCTACCGTCAAATGCCTGTATCCGGGTAGTAAGGATTCTTACAGCAGTAGTTCCGATTATTATCGGATGATTCTTACTCCTAGTCAGGAAGGCTATGTGGTATTGCAGGGTTCCAGCATCGATCCGGTTCGGGAGCGGTTACCCGAGGGGTTTCATTCCCTGTACCATAACACAGTAAAGAAACCCGAATGCGCTAGCACGTGATCGTATGAAGAAAAATATCATTATTGTTTTGGTACTGTCTTTATGGTTTATGAGTGCGTATTGGCTTGGTAGTTATTACCTGCGGGCACAGGTGGTTGGTGTTGCGGTGCAAAAATATGTGGATGTGCTCGACGCCGAGTCGACGGATCCACAGTGCACCCTGGAACACTGCCCTAATTCCAGCAAGTCGCTTCCCGGCATGCCTGCGGACCGGGGCCTGTTCACCGAGAACGAGCGATTCATTGTGGAGAACAAGGGCTTTAGAGGTCCCGCTTCGTCCACCAGGTTCTCGGTGAAACACACGAAGAAGCAGAGTGATGGGACGGTGGAAGCCATCGTGAATACGACAGTGACCAAATGCTATTCATCAGGACTCTTCGAAGAAAGTTATGGCAGTAGCTCTGACATCCACCGAATAATTTTGGCACCTAGCACTATCAAAGGCGAATACGTTGTTATCGCAGACAAGCTTTTCGGAGAGACGGAAAACCCGATATCGCCATACGCCCCAACCCTGTACAGAGGCAACCGCAAAGCCGACCCGCCCTGTTCTGTAGGCTCCCGATGAAGATGATTGCGCACAAGAATACTACTGTGGTGAATAAGAAATTTGTCGCCGTTGGTTTTCTCCTGTGGCTGGTCAGCGCCGTGGCCTATGTGCTTCACATGGTGCCGTTCTATTCCGAGGAAGAGCGTCAACGCATCCGTGCGGTAGGGGTCGCCGTCGAAAAGTATGAGGCGATCTTGGACGCCGAATGGACGGATGAACACTGCACCCTAGAGCATTGCCCCAATTCCAGCAAGTCGCTTCCCGGCATGTCGCCGGATCGGGCGCCGTTTACCACGCACGAACGCACAAACATGGAGCGGCACGGCCCCTATGCGCATCTCCAGCCGGTGACCACCATGAACATTTTTCGGGTAACCGCACGCGACGACGGGACGGTCGAGGCGCTCACCCAAACTACCGTCACCAAATGCTACAGCCCTGCCGACACCGACCCTTATGGCAGCGCCTTGAATTTCTATGCGATCACCCTCGCCCCCAGCACGATCCGCGGCGAATACGTGGTCGTGGACGATGTGTATTACGACGTCTTAAAACACCCATTGCCGGCTGATGCCCGCCCGGTATATGTTGGCGGGCCGAAAAATCCGCCACCATGCGCCTGATTCTCATGATAAAAACCTTAAACTACCCCCGTTTGTACTTAGTGAAAATTTAACCTTGATGGTTGTTGTGGGAATTATGTATAAAATTGCCTTCAGCTGCATTATTGGTTAATTAAAGCCATTTCCCAAGCATAACGATAGGTTTACTAAAAGTAGAAGTTTACCTAACTGTAACGGTATTTTAATTATTTTTAAGCTTTGGGAGCTTTTCTTCTAGCTAACTCTTATATTATAGTTAATTTATATTTGAGCTTTGACTAATAGGAGACACATGATGAAAAGGGTAAGGCTGGCGTACCTGACGGGGGCGTTGACTGTGCTCGTAAGTATGCTTGGTGCGCCAGCGTTGGCCGTCGCAGATACGATTATTTCCACCGCTCCATCCAATACGGCCGAGAATTATTTAGATCCCCACTCTGCTGTCGAACTGAACCGCGATCAACAGGCTGTTATGCCTAATTTTATTAAAGAATTTCTCAATTATGGCGATGATGCGTTTGTGTTAAATATGGGGGCCATTATCCTAGTGGTCATGGGGATTGTGCTGTTATTCCTGGCCTGTTGGGGTTACAAGCGTCCGGTCAAACGATAGCAACGAAACTACGCAATCTCTCAAAGAGGTACACTCCAATCATGCTAACGAACCCCCGTTCGAGAGGGTGGGGGTTGGGGGCGCCGCGAGATTTTTATCAGTGAGCAGCCCCGAACCGATCGTGCCCCTAATGTTGGTGTCCCCAAATAGTGGGTGGGAAAACTTGTTCGAATGAACTGTGGATTGGGTGCGGGCACAAGAAAATCCCGAGGCTAGAGGTAAGCCAGACAGCCTCGGGATATTATCTGCAATCAGTAATTCTGTATTCTACTCACTATTAGCGGCGCTCGTGGTCGTCGTGGCAGTGGTGCTCGTCTCATTTTCATGGTGGGCCTCGGCGCCGGTCTGCCGATTCACCTTGCCCGACTCCAACACCGGTGCGGCCACGGCAGCCCGGGCGGTCACCTGGCCGGAATCGAAATCAAATACCACATCCTTCGTGCCGCCCAGCGGGAAACCGGGATTATCCACGGTCGTGGTCACATGGGTGACACAGGCACCTTCCGGCTCGGTCAGCTTTGCCATCTCCGAGGGAATACCACCAACCAGATTGCAGCCGGTCTTAAACTCGGTGGTGCCATCAATGGCGACCTCCTGGCCGTCAATCGTGATCTTCTCTAACTTATGGGTGGCGTCCCGCTTCTTGTCCTGGTTGATGGCGGTGAACTTCACGCCAGTCTCACCATCTTTGGTCACGTGAATGGTGACATCCCGAACGGCGATAGTATTATCGCTAGAGTTCACTGAAGCACCATCGACGGCGGCAACCTGATCCGATGTTTGGGTGATTTGGCCAGCAGAGCAAGAAGCCAGCAATAGCGCAGAAGTGGCCGCAATAAAAATCTTCAGGGGCTTCACGTGTTCATCCTCCATCGGGGGTAGGGATCGTTAATCTTTTTACACCTTAGTCTGTTTTCCGTGGTAGCACACAGTCAAAACCCAACAGATAAAACCAAACGGGGTGAACCAAAAGGGGGAGATTTGGGTTTGGAATCTCACATTTGATCCGTCGAAAAGCAAAGAAAACCACCGTGGCATGCTAAAATCGGCCGGTAACTGTCTTTGGGAGGAACATTTTATGGAATTCAAGGTGGGCGACACTGTTGTTTATCCCCATCATGGTGCGGCCGTAATCGAAGCGATCGAACAGCGGGAAATGGGTGGTGAAACCCTGGAATACCTCGTGTTGCAAATCCACCAATCCGATCTTGTAGTCCGGGTACCCTCGAAGAACGCCGAGACAGTCGGCGTGCGCGACGTCGTGGGCGAGGCCGGGCTGCGGAAAGTCTTCGGCTTCCTGCGCGAAACCGATGTGGAAGAGGCCGGCAACTGGTCCCGCCGATTCAAGGCAAACCAGGAACGCCTCGCATCCGGCGACGTCAATAAAGTGGCCGAAGTGGTGCGGGACCTGTGGCGCCGCGACCAGGGCAAAGGCCTATCCGCCGGGGAGAAACGCATGCTCGCCAAGGCCCGGCAGGTGCTCGTGGGTGAGCTCGCCCTCGCCGAAATCAAAGACGAAGCCAAAGCCAACGAACTACTCGCCGAAGTCGACGCCACCATCGTGCGCCACCGGCTTCAGGGCGGCGACGACACCCCCGAACCCAAACACCCACAACCAATCATCGACGAAGACGACACCGACCTCGACGACCTCAACTTCGACGACTAACCCATGCCCACAAACCCCATGGTCATCGCCATCATTGCCGCAGCCGGCCAAGGTACCAGGTTGGGGGCCGACCTGCCCAAAGCCTACGTGGAATTAGCCGGCCGGACCCTCATGGAACGCAGCGTGCGCGCAATGATCGACGCCGGAGTCGACCACATCATCGTGGTCATCATGCCCGCCATGGAAGAAACCGCCCGCCGCATCCTCGCCGACTACCCCGATGTGCAGTTAGTGCACGGCGCCGGCGAGCGCGTCGACTCCGTGTGGCTGGGCATCCAAGCCATCCCCACCAACGACGACGATGCCGTCGTACTCATTCACGACAGCGCCCGCGCACTCACCCCGCCCGACATGATCCGCCGAGTCGCCCAGGCCGTCACCGGCGACGTTCGGGCGGTCATCCCCGTGCTGCCGGTCGCCGACACCATCAAACGAGTCGCCGACACCGTGGTCGTCGACACCCCGGCGCGCGCCGACCTGCGGATCGTACAAACCCCCCAGGCCTTCCGGCTCGGGACCCTCCGCGAGGCCAATCAAACGTATTTTCGGGACCCGAGTTTTGTCGTCACCGACGACGCTAGCCTCGTCGAACACCTCAACATCCCGGTGCATTGCGTGCCCGGGGACCCGCTCGCCATGAAGATCACCACACCCATCGACCTTACGTTAGCTGCCGCATTATTATGATCATTCCCCGTGTAGGTATCGCCGCCGACGCCCACCAGATTGAGGCGGGAAAACCCTGCTACATCGCCTGCCTTCACTTCCCGGACGTTGCCGGGTGCGAGGGCCATAGCGACGGCGATGTGGTGGCCCACGCCATGGTTGACGCCCTGCTGTCCGCCGCAAACCTGGGGGATCTGGGTAGCTTTGTCGGCGTGGGTCGCAGGGAATACGACAACGTGTCCGGGGAGCGACTCTTACGGGAATGCCGCGAGCTCCTGGAGTCGAACGGGTTTTCTATCGGGAATGTGGCTGCCCAACTGATTGGACAAACCCCGAAGCTGGGTCCGCGCCGGGAGGAGGCGGAAGAAAAGATCAGCGACATTGTGGGGGCGCCCGTGTCGGTTTCCGCAACAACCACGGATCACATGGGGTTTACCGGCAGCGGTGAGGGTCGAGCCGCCATTGCCACCGCCGTTGTGTGGGTGGCCGACAATCCCTGACCAAGACTTGGCTGGGCCCCGACCCGGCGTCGATAGGCGCGTCGAAAAGCAAGCATCTACTACACTGGGGCGTGTGACTTTACGCATATTCGACACCCGAACCCGCAGTCTTCGTGATTTCGTCCCACTCACCCCAGGGCGCGCCACCATGTATTTGTGCGGCGCCACCCCGCAAACTAACCCACATATTGGGCATGTGCGCAGCGGGGTTGCCTTCGACATTGTGCGCAGGTGGCTCATGGCGTCGGGCTATGATGTTGCGTTTGTCCGTAACGTGACCGACATCGACGATAAGATTCTCACCAAGGCTGCTGAGGCGAATCGCCCCTGGTGGGAATGGGTGTCTACTTACGAACGAGCCTTTAGCCACGCCTACGACATGTTGGGCGTGCTGCCGCCGTCCGTGGAGCCTCGCGCTACCGGACACATGACCCAAATGATTACCTACATGCAGCGGCTTATCGACGCCGGTTTCGCCTACCCCGCCCAGGGCTCCGTCTATTTCGATGTGGCCGCCTGGTCGGCCGCGGACGGCTCCGACTATGGGTCGCTGTCCGGCAATAACCTTATCGACATGGAGCAGGGCGAAACCGACAATGTGGGCAAGCGCAGCCCGCAGGATTTCGCCTTGTGGAAGGCGGCGAAACCGGGGGAGCCCTCGTGGCCCACACCGTGGGGTGATGGCCGGCCGGGCTGGCACCTCGAATGCTCCGCCATGTCCACCTGGTATCTGGGCCCCGAGTTCGACATTCACGGCGGTGGCCTCGACCTGCAATTCCCCCACCACGAGAACGAGATCGCCCAGGCGCATGCCGCCGGCGACGGGTTCGCCCGCTATTGGATGCACAACCACTGGGTGACCATTGCCGGGGAAAAGATGAGTAAGTCGTTGGGCAATGTGCTGTCGGTGCCGGAGATCGTGAAGCTGGTGCGGCCGGTGGAATTGCGCTACTACCTGGGGTCGGCCCATTATCGTTCCGTGTTGGAGTACTCCCCGGATGCGTTGCAGGAGGCGGCCCAGGGATATCGGCGTATCGAAAGTTTTGTCGAGAAGGTGGATGGTCTGCCCGGCCAGCCGCCGGTGCTGGTGGGGGAGTGGACCGATGCGTTCGCCGAGGCCATGAACGATGACATTGGGGTGCCGCGGGCGCTCGCCGAGATTCACAACACGGTGCGGGCCGGCAATAGTGCCCTGGCCATGAGGGATTATGGTGAGGCCCGCAGGATGGCCGCCCGGGTGCGGGCCATGACTGAGGTGTTGGGTTTCGATCCGCTTTCCGACCAGTGGCAGGATGGCGAATCCGTGCGGTTCGACGCACCCATGGTGGCGTTGGATGCGCTGGTCCAGGAGGAGCTGAACCGGCGCGAGATTGCCAGGTCGGTCAAGGACTGGGAGACCGCCGACGCGGTGCGTGACCGCCTGCTGGAGGTGGGGATTATTGTCACCGACACCCCCGAAGGCCCAACCTGGTCGTGGGTGCCCTAAGCCACCCAGCCATCCTCGGCGCCGCCACGGCGTGCGGCCTGGGCCCGGCCGAACTAGTCGAATTGTTGAATCAAGGAATAATCACATATGTCTGGAAACTCTAAAAATCGTCCCGGTATCCGTAAAACTAATAAAAAGGGTGCCATGAAGGGATCTGGTGGGGCGCGTCGCCGTGGCCTTCGGGGCAAGGGGCCCACGCCGAAGGCCGAGGATCGGGTGTACCACGCCGCCCATAAACGCAAGCTGGAGCGCCAGCGGCGCGACCAGGGGCGGCACGACCGAAGCGCCAGCACCGAGCTGGTGGTGGGCCGCAACCCGGTGATCGAATGCTTGCACGCCCGGGTGCCGGCCACCGCCCTGTATATTGCGCAGGGCACCCGCAATGACGATCGGCTTACCGAGGCGGTGCAGCTGGCCCACAGCCGGTCGATTCCGCTCATTGAGGTGCCCCGCATAGAGCTCGACAGCATGACTGGTAATGGGCTGCACCAGGGGGTGGGGTTGCAGATTCCGCCGTTCGAGTACGCCGATGTGTTCGACCTCATTGGCACGGTTGCCGACAGCAAGGAGCAGGGGATGATCGTGGTGCTCGACAACATCACCGACCCCCGGAACCTGGGGGCGGTGATCCGGTCTACTGCGGCTTTCGGTGGTCAGGGTGTGGTCATTCCCGAGCGGCGGTCCGCGTCGGTGACGGCTGTTGCGTGGCGCACGTCGGCCGGCACCGCGGCCCGGCTGCCGGTGGCGAAGGCCACGAATATCACCCGGACCCTCAAGGAGTTTCAGCAAAACGGCTACCAGGTTGTGGGCCTGGATGCGGGTGGGGACACCACCTACGATTCGTACGATGGTACCGGCCCGGTTGTGATCGTGGTCGGCTCGGAGGGCAAGGGGCTGTCCCGCCTGGTTCGGGAAACCTGCGACGTGCTGGTTTCGGTGCCCACCACGTCGTGGGTGGAGTCGTTGAATGCCTCCGTGGCCGCCGGGGTGGTGCTGAGCGAGTTCTCCCGGCAGCGCCGCGCCGCTGGCGTGAAACCGTCGGAATCGTAAAGGCAGCGATGAATAAACCACTGCTGGCCACTGGCGTGATCTTCCTGTCCTTCGGCGTGCCGTTAGTGATTCTATGGCTGGTCGTGCACCTGTACCCGGGCGCCGGGTGGATTATCACCTGGTCGCACGTGTGGTATTTGCTGGTGTATCCGGTGCTTGCCAGCGCGGCCAGTAGCGCCGGCCGGCTCATTCCCGGGCGCGCCGGGGTGGTGGTTCAGGAGGTGTTAGAGTTCGCGGCCTGGTGCATGTTGTGCTACTACCTCATGGCCCCGGTGGGGGCGGCGCTCGCGGCTGCGTGCAGCTGCTGGTTTTACGTCAAGCTCATGACCCCCATGGTGGCGAAGACCCTGCGTCCCCTCAACGAGGCCCCCTAATTTTTGCTTGTCGACGCCGCTATCGGGGGAGTTCGTCGATGAATTGGCTGAAGAGCTTTGCCGTGTCCACCGACTCGTTTGCGGGGCCGAGGAATTCGGAGGTGACGCATCCGGGCCCGGGGACCACGTGTCCCGTGTTCGGTAGCGTGATGAGCCGCACCGGGGCGGCGTCCCCGTTGAGTCGCCGATAGTAGTCGGCCGTGGCCTGTGCCGATTGGGTGCCGCCGCGCACGGTGCCGCCCGCCACGGGGGCGATGGGGTCGGATTCCCCGTGGATGAGGAGCAGGGGAGTGGGCCGCCACCGGTCGGCGGTTGGGGGTGCGGGGAGGAAGTTTTCTGGTGTTGGTTGGGTTGCGGCGATGACGAGGGCGGCGTCGAAAAGCCCGGGGGCTTCGTGGAGCAACCGGTAGATCATGTGCCCGCCGTTGGAAAAGCCCGCCCCAAACACCCGGCCCGTGCATTCGAAACTGTGTACGAATTCCGTGAGATATTCTACGTCGTTTGTGCCTAATTCCCGGGTTTTTTCCTGCAAAAGCCTCCGCCCATCATTCCAATGTCGCGCAACCCCCTCAGGATAGGCCACTGACATGCCCAAATGCTCGAATCGGCGGTTGGTAAACCTGCGGGTTACCGTCGCCGATTGGGTGGATCCATGCAACCACACTAAGAGATCATCACGGTGACCCCCCGCCGCTGGCCCCGGTACAAAACCATATCGACGAGACCCGAAAACACGCATATCCATACCCAGAGCATATCTGCATTGCCCCCACTGGTGGGGGGCGTTCCCTGCTGAAATGAACAATTTTTCCACAATCTGCAGATTTATAAGAAATCTTTGCGTCTTTCCACTAAGTTGTGTGGCATGGCAAAACGCAGCGCACGTAGAACTTCTCTCGCCTCACTCGCCGAAGAACTAGGTGTGTCCCGAACGACAGTCTCCAACGCATACAACCATCCGGAACAACTTTCCGAAGATTTACGAGTCCGCATTCTCGACACCGCCGAACGACTAGGCTACCCAGGGCCCGACCCGGCCGCCCGCTCTCTTCGCATGAAACGCGTCGGCAGCATTGGCGTGCTCGTTACCGAACATCTCGCGTATGCATTCGAAGACATGGCATCGGTTGATTTCCTCGCCGGCCTGGCCGAAGCATGCATTGGGTTTCAAACCACCCTCACCCTGGTCCCCGTGGGGCCCACCGCAACCAATCCCTCCGCCGCATTACAGCTGGTCAACTCGGCCGTGGTCGACGGTTTCGTCGTCTATTCCGTTGCGAAAAACGACCCCTATTTAGAAGCAACCCATACCCGGGGCCTCCCCACGGTTGTGTGCGATCAACCCATTGACGACAACCGATTCCCATTCGTCGGCATTGATGAGGGCGGCGCCATCGCCCCCGCCGCCCAGGCGCTTGTCGACGCCGGCCACCGTCGCATCGGCATCCTCTGCCTCCGATTGTGCATCACCGACAACGACGGCCTAGTCACCCCCGAAAGGGTGGAAGATGCGCAGCATCATGTGCAACGAGCCCGGGTGCAGGGGGCGCTCCGTGTGTTTGCCAACGCCGGTATTGCCACCCACACCATCCCCATTATCGAACGGCACACCAACACGCCCGAAGCCACCTACGCCGCTGCGAAAGAACTCCTCACCAACTACCCTGACATCACCGCAATCCTGTGCACCGCCGACACCATGGCGCTCAGCGCCATGCAATGCGCCCACGACCACGGCATGAGCATCCCCAAAGACCTCTCCATCACCGGATTCGACGGCATCAGAGAAGCCCGCATGCGGGGCATCGCAACCGTTGTGCAACCCAATAGGGCCAAGGGGGAATATGCCGGACACACCCTCATGCACATGATCGACGGCGAATATTATGACGACAAAACCACCCTAGACGTTGCCTTCCACCCCGGCACCACCATTGGCCCGCCGCGCTGCAACTAGCTGGGCAAAAAACTCCCCGGCACCGGACACATCCGGCACCCGATACTGTGCCTTCGTGTCCCCGGCGCCCACCTTCACCGACAGATCACCCGGGCCAAGCACCGCAAACCCGTCCTCGTCGGTGCGGTCATCCCCCACAAAAATCACCGCCGTGGCCCCCAACTGTTTCCGGGCTATGGTAATCCACGTGCCCTTGGTCATGTCAATTGCTGCCCCCTCCACAATCCACTTGCCCGGCTTCAAATGCGCCCCCGGAATATCAGCATGGCTGGCCCGCTCATATATTTCGGCGGCCTTCGACTCGTCCGTCGCCCGAATCAAATGCAACACCCGATGGTAGGGCTTATACTCCACAAACGCGCCCTCCACCTGCGCCGCCAACTCCTCAAATGTCGTGGTGATCTGGTCGAGCACCGCCTGCTGCTCATCCGTCAACGCCCGAATTTTCCCAATGTTCGATTCCGCACCGTGCGAACCCGCCAAAATCAAGTCGGTCTCATCAAACCCGGTGACCTGCTTCAACCCCTCCGTATGCCGGCCGGACAGGATCGCCACCTCGGTATCCGGCAACGCCGCCAACTCCTTGAGAGCCCGTTCCGCGGTGGGATTTGTGGACACCGCATAGGCGTCAGTATTGAATTCGGCAAGCGTGCCATCATAATCAGAAACCACCAACAACCGTGGTGTTGCGGCCACAGCGGCCAATGTAGCATCCAAGTTCATACAGTCAACACTAATGCACCAGCCGCAGCGCCGGAGCATCGTCGTAAAGCTCGCTGCCGCTCACCGTCAGCAATAATTCGCCCCCGGTCGGCCGGGACACCGCGAAATCATGATGCTCAAAAAACTGCACAATCGCATCGTGCACAAACCGAATATGCCCCGTGCACTGATCCTCATCAACCTGCCGATACGACACCTTCTCCACATGCAACGCATCACCATCAACCGAATTTGCCGGCTTGCCCGCCTGCGTAAAACTCACCGTCCCCTGCAACGGGGCGCACCCGGTAAACCCGCTAATGGTCGTCGCCCCAAAATTCACCGCAACCGCGCCCGCCACCGCATCCGGCACCGTCGCCGGATAATTCGGGGTCGTATACACCCCAACCACCTGCCATGAGGTGTCCGCAATCTCCTCCTGTTTCGCCCCACACCCCTGGAGGACAAACCCGGATAACAGCACGGCACACACAACAGCAACGGTTCGACGCATGCTCCTATCCTAAGGTAAGGCAGCGTAAAAACGCGGTTGCCCACACATTCACATCGTGACTAATTACCTGCTCATGCATCCGCAGCATCCGCGCCTGCTTCTCCGCGGGCGACGCCAACAATGCCGCCAACAGCTGCTGCTTTATCGACTCCACATCAAACGGATTACACAAAAACGCCTCCGATAATTCCTCAGCCGCCCCCGCGAACTCGCTCAACACCAGCGCACCGGAACCATCACCATGGCAGGCCACATACTCCTTCGCCACCAGGTTCATACCATCCTTAAACGGCGTGACCAGCATAATATCCGCCGTGGCGTAGAGCTTCACCAACCGTTCCCGATCAAACGACTGGTGCTGGTACAACACCACCTGCGACCCCAACGACCCAAACCGGCCATTGATCCGCCCCACCGCCTGCTCAACCATGTTCCGGGTTCGCCGGTAATGGTCAATCCGCTCCCGGGAGGGCGTCGCAATCTGCAAAAACACCGTTCGGGGCGGCATCATACCCGCCTTGTGCAGCTCCTCCAACGCCTGCAGCCGCTGCAAAATCCCCTTGGTGTAATCCAGCCGATCCACACCCAAAATGATTTGGTCGGGATTCCCCAGCTCAGCCCGCACCTCGGTCTTATCTATATCCACCAAAAACGGCGTGGGGTCAATGGCAATCGGAAACGCCCCAATCCCCACCTGCCGGTCGTCTGACGTGTGCACGTGGGCGGTAATGTCCCGCACCGACACCGTGCCGGACACATCATGCTCCGAATAGTGTGCCACCACGTGGAGGAAATTCCGGGCGTTCGACGCCAAATGGAACCCAACCATATCCGCCCCCAACACCCCGGTGAGGATTTCTTCCCGCCACGGCAACTGCCGGAACAAATCGGGGGCGGGAAACGGAATATGCAGGAAAAACCCAATGGTCAAATCGGGTCGCAACTCCCGAAGCATGCCGGGCACGAGCTGCAGCTGATAATCCTGCACCCACACGGTGGCATTGGGGGCGGCAACCTGGGCCGCGGTTTCCGCAAACTTCCGATTCACCCGCTGGTAGGCGTCCCACCAATTGCGGTGATACCTGGGGGTCACAATCAGATCATGGTACAGCGGCCACAAGGTGGCATTAGCGAACCCCTCGTAAAACTCCTCATAGTCCGACTGGGAAAGACTCACCGGGTTGAGCAGAATCCCCGACTCGGTGCGGAACGGTTCGGGGGCCTCCGTGGTGGTGCCGGGCCAACCAATCCAACAACCATGATGCTGCGCCAACACCGGGGTTAGCGCAGCAACCAGGCCGCCGGGGCTGGGCGTCCACACCGGCGCGCCATTATCGTCATAGTGCAAATCGACGGGCAGCCGGTTGGCAACCACCACAAAGTCATTCATTTATGCCTTCTTCGTGGTCTTTTTAGTAGTCTTCTTTGCGGCCTTCGTGGCTTTCTTTGTGGTTTTCTTGGCGGTGGCTTTCTTCGTTGCCTTCTTAGTAGCCTTTTTCGTGGTTTTCTTACTGCGCTTCGTGGTCTTCTTCGGCGCTATAGTATCCGCATACTCCGCATAAACCTTCTTATACGACAAGCCTGCGGGCTCGACACCCAACATGCACATCAATGTCACACCGTCGAAAAAGTTTTCCGCATAAGACGCGACAACCTTGCGGGCAGCGGCAGCGGTTTCCTCCTCAACGGCGTGCAAGGGCTCCGCTGGGCTGCGGGTATCAGTGACCTTTGGTGGCAAGGGGCCGCCTCCTTCATTATCAGAAACTCCAAGCTATGCAAAACCAATATCTTACGCTATTTCGGCCCCGAATGTGAACCAAACTGCGGTCGACGAAATGCGCGGTAGAACGTGATCTTCGGCGGGCGACGCAGCTTCCGGGCCGCCCACTCACCCAACACCACACCGGACGCCAACGCGGCCGCCACCGACAGCGCCACCGCCATATTGGCGAACCCCACCAACAGCTGATTATTCAGCGCCGCATACATGCCCCGATACAACGCCAGCCCCGGCAGCATGGGGGTGATACCGGCGACCGCGGTGAGCAGCGGCGGAATGAGAAACCGCCGGGCCAGCAGGCCGCCACCAAACCCAATAGTGGTGGCGGCAATCGCGGCCGACGTGATATGCGACATGCCCAACACCAGCATGGATACGTAAAACATGCTGGTGCCAACCGCTGCCGTGGCCCCCGCAACAAACACCGACGACAGTTCCGCATAGCAGGCAATAGCGAAGCTTATCGACGCTGCGGCCCCGGCCATAATCCCCACCAGGGCCATGGTCGTGGTCGGCTGGTGCAGCGGCTCCAACGGCGGCAGGGAAATCCCCAACCACCCCGACGCCTGAATCCCCGCACCCACTCCGGCCACAATCGCGCTGGTCAGCAGGAACGTCTCAAAGAACCGGGCGCTCGCCGTCACCGGCGCCCCGGTAATACCATCCTGCAACGATTGCACCAACGACAGGTTCGCCAACATCACCACAATGCCGGCTGCAATAATATGCGACGGGGTCACATTATCCGGCGACCAGGAATATGCGACGGCAGCCAACAAGGTGGCGATAAACCCACCAAACACATTATGAAAAAACGGCGGCAGCTTCTGCCGGCGCAACACCGCATCCATGCCAATGATGACCACCCCAATGAGAAACGACACCACCGCAGGCAACCAACCCCCACCAATCATGACCGACACCAATGCGGCCAACCCACCCCACCCCACCAGGGAAGTCTTAAACCCATAGGATGCCGGCGACCGATACAAGCCATCCAAAATCTTCGTGGCAATATCCGGGGATGTGGCGCCCGCCTGAATAGACCGAATAAGCCGGTCCACCTCGCTCAACTTCGAAAAATCCGTACGCATATTCGAGACCACCCGAAACACGCTGACGGGAAGCTTCCGCTCCACACCAATGGTGGTGAACACGGTAATAGTATTCAGCGTGATATCCACGTGCATATAGTGCAGACCATAGGCGGAGGCTACCGCATGAACCTGCACCACAGTATCCCGGTTTGAGGTGCCGGAAGCCAATAAAATATCACCAACCCGCGCAGCTAAATCCATGACGCCGGCAACCTGGGCGGGATCGGTCAGATCCACTGGGGCTAACGGTGATGGGGGTGGTGCGGCCTTGGCCGCGTCGATCGTGGCAATGCGGCCCCCACCCGTAGCCAGGCGGCGCAGTACAGTAAAAACCGAGCTCACAGCAGGATTACCACCATTCCATTATCGTCATTACCTTAAGCGTAATGCATGAATACGGATTGAATGATGATAGCGCCTCATAGCCTTATTGTCCGCCACATTGGATTACTGGCAAAGTTTTAGTACTATTCACCTCGTGCCAGTTTTCATTCTCGGCATGTGCTGGAGTGGCGCAATCGGTAGCGCAACGGTCTTGTAAACCGTAGGTTGTGGGTTCAAGTCCCATCTCCAGCTCCACTGAAGAAAATTGATAGGCCACCCGTGTTTTCACATGCGGGTGGCCTTCATCTCTTCACAGAGCATTCAAATAATAGCGTGTGAATTGATGACCGCGTTGCCTCCACTCTAGCGGCCGCATCACGCCGGGACCAATGATATTTATCATGAATATGCGCATTGCTCATGGGGCCACGGGAAGAACCGACTGCATGTTTGCTGAGCTGGGGTTCCGGTGGGCAGAAAACAGAAAAAGCTGGAACTAGCCGCAAACTAGAGCTCAGCGAATGTGCTGAGCTTGACTTTCTCGATCCAGTAGGGGCGAACTGGTACCACTAAACCTCAAACCCCAGCGCAGCACTACAAAACCGGTCAAAATTGAATCACGGGCCACCTGCATCGGCTGACAGGTGACCCGTGGTTCTCCACAATGGAAAGCGGTCGATTCCTCATTGTAGAAGCCCCATAACACCCGAACAATGATATTTATCATGATGTCTAGAAGTAAAATGTCGGTTGATCGTTTTAATTCAAGGCGTGATTGGAGATTCCGACATGCTTAGTCGTTTTTGTTCTCTATGTAGTGGTGGTGGTGTGAGATCGCGGCTAGAATGTGTCATCATGTAAAATGGGATTCTTGGTTTCAAGGCATCCCTAGAGAGAGGGAGTGTTGTGTCCAAGGGATTCCCTACGTGTTCCCATAACAAACTAGTAAAAATAATCGAAAAATATTGCGTGAGAGTTCGGAGTAAAGGAAGTCATGTGATATATAGGTCGGATATTACGGGCAAAACTTTTTCCTATCCTGTTAGAAAAAAGGATTTTAAAACACATACTGCCCGGAAAATTCTTGTGGGAGACGTAGGTTTAACTGAAGAACAAGCAAAGGAGGAGGTTAAGTAATGTGTGATGATGTTCAAGGCGTTGTATTCCGCTGCTGCATGGAAGATGGTGGTGGATGGGAAGCATATGCGCTCTCACATTCAGCCTATGGATTCGGAGATACCCTGGTAGAAGCCCGGAAAGACATCACCGAAGCGCTCGCCTTGCTACTGGATAAATCTGAAGACAACATTGAACTCAACGAGTATCATGAGCGACTCATCCTCGAAGCAGGCGAGCATCATGCCTACGTGTGGTTGCGCGCTTGCCAAGACATGGATCCCAATCGCATGCTTTTACGTCGGCGGATTGGCAATGAGATCATCGAACGTTTGCGTGATGCGCTCCAGGACGAACCCGAAGCATGGGGCATTTTCGATAACGGTTTGTCACTCAATGGTGACATCATCGTGCTGGCATGCCTGCCCGATGATATGCTCGGTGACGTTTTCGCACAGGTGGCTAGCGTCCACCGACTCTACCTGGCTGTTGCATATCCTGATTCTAAGCAGGTTCGGTTTCGGTGTATTAACACCAATGAGGCCACTGATCGGACACCCGAATCCGAAATCAATATTGCATCCTTCAACCTGGGCGCAGGCTCCACCGTCGATGACTTCATTCGAGTAACAAGCGCCGACCACAACCACGATGCCACCCGCGAGGAATACCTAGTGGCCTAGCCCGGCGACCTCCCGCCCCTCACCGCTGGCATGTCGGCGGCCGCAGCGCACTCACAACAAACAGGTTGCCGAATGCGAGATACGCCATCCCGAGCAGCGGATTGCTGGGAAGCAGGTTGCTGCCCGCGGCTATCCATATCCCCGCCGCGGCAAAAAATATCGCAAACGCCCAGCCCAGGAAGCGAGAAGCGGTCATGCGCCACCACGGTCGCGGCGCATTCCTCTCGGCCATGGTGCGAAACCTCCTGCTTACAACGTAAAGAGCCACGAGCCAAACGATGCCCACGACAGTGTACTTGGTCACTTCGCTCATGTCGGTTCGCGGGGTCAGTATGAGTGCGACGCCCACAGTCAGCAACATCGTGGCAAAAATCATTGTTGCTTTTAGGAAATTGGAATAAATATAGGTTTTCCCCAATTGCATGGTGTCACCTCGTCGATAGTCATGGGGTTATAACGATAATGCTAAGCGCACCGCGTTAGTGGTCAGAGCTCGACCTCGACACCGACCGGCGTTCGAACTCACGTACTATGACAGTTGATGCCTATGACCCCCACGACAATGACCTTCAGACCCACGGTGCCGGTTCGCCTCACCCTCATCATCC
>ERZ773056.197-NODE-197-length-30298-cov-13.694673_pt1 | contig 30298 bp, 25 predicted proteins | sample MGYA00580857_ERZ773056 | MGnify/ENA primary metagenome ERZ773056 (study PRJEB29015, sample SAMEA2737996) | human oral metagenome | biome: human oral; feature: human-associated habitat; material: dental | place: China | collected 2114 ... | reverse complement strand
AGCCGATGATGGCCATCTTGAAGCTGAGCTTCTTCTCGCGGGCGATCTCCTTGACGATGTCCACGGCCCAGTCTAAATGCGGCGTAGCACCGCTGCCGCCGGCTGTGCCGACGATGACGGGGATGCCGGCCTCGATGGCGGCGGGGATCATAATCTCTAAGTCGCGCTTCACCGAGTTGCGGTCGGTGAACGACTTGCCGGCGCCGAGGTAATAGGGGCCGGGATCGGACGATCCGGCGTCGACTGCGATGACGTGCGGCGCACGTTTCATTCCCTCCACGAACGACTCCATCGGGAAGCCGTAGCCCAAGATGGCTGTGGGGGATAAGACTCTTAATTCTTCCATGACTGTGTGTATGAACTAACAACTAACAACGAAAAACGAAAAATGGCCGGGTACTCCGCATCGGGAGATCCCCATCGGGTACCCGGCCACTTTTCACTTTTCACTTTTAGCTTTTCACTTTTCGTTTTTCGCTTTCCGGATGGCCAGGATGCGGCTCATCTCGTTGAATACAATCATATAGCCCTCGTCGACGCCCATGCCCGGCTTAGCCAGATACTGCACGGGCTGGGTGGCCATGGCGATGTGTGCGCAGACTTCGGCCGAGCGGTTCGTCTCGTTGCAGGTGCCGCCGAGGTAGGCGCCCATGGCGTGCTCCTTGCAGTAGAGGACAGCCTCGATGGCGTTGTTGATGCCGCCGAGGTCGGGCGTCTTGATCTGAGCCATGTGGCCGGATTTCTCCTTAGAGAAGTCCACGATGTCCTCCAGCGTGTTGCACCATTCGTCGGCTACGATCTCGGCGTTGATGCCTTCGCGGTCGATCACGGCGCGGATGTCGCGCAGAGCCTTGATCTGTGCCTCGCGCTCGCCCATATCCACGGGGCCTTCGACGCGCAGCTTGAATGGAGCTGCGATGGCAGCCACCTCACCGATGTAGTGAGCGATGGCCACGGGGTCGTTGTTGAAGACGATGCCCAGCGTGCCGTAGACGTCGATGTGGATCGTCGGGTTGTAGCCCTCGAAGGGTTTCAGCTTCTGGATGCGGTTGCGCAGCCACTCCACGTATTCCTTGATCTTCTCGCCCTTGAGGCCCACCTTCGTCTCGACGTGGTTAAAGAGGGCGTGCGGCAGTACGTCGGCGGCCTTCATGATCATCTTGTCGGCGTTCATGTAGCGATCGTCGCCCGACTGAGAGAAGATGGGGATGATGGTGTCGGAGATCTTCGTGCCGTACTCGTCGGCGATGACTTCGGCCATCAGCACGCCGCGGCTCTTGGCCACAGCGTCGAGGCAGGCTTGGGTCACGCCGTAGCGGATGGCGGTGTGATATTTCTGGCCCGTCTTGGGGTCTACATACTTGTCGGTGCGGTCAGCCATTTCGCGGAAGGTGGTGATCTCCTTGCCTACGTAGAGCGGAGCGATCTCCCGCTCGATGACGGGGATGAAGTCCTTGGCTAGGAAGAGCGGGTCGCGTCCGCCGGCTCCGGAGTACTGCACCGCGGCGCAGTCGCCGTAAGCCATCGCACCGTTTTCGAGTACGAAGATGACTGAGATCGATTCGCCAGCCTGACGAACGGCCGTGAATCCGGGGGTTACAGGCGTTCCTTCATAGAAGGCGCCGTCGTTTTTCGCTCCGTTCTTGATGGCCTTCTGATCGTCGAAGAAGAAGCCCGTCTTGCCGGGAGCGCAGATTACTTGGGTGATTTTCATTTCTGTTTCTATTTGATTGTGTGTACTTATTCCTTGTTTCTATGTGTGATGCCCTCTGCCGGGGCTGTGGATGGAGTCAAACCACCTGGTTTGACCCCAATCGGGGTCGGGTTTTGCTTCAAACCACCTGGTTTGGCCCCAATCGGAGTCGGGTTTTGCATCAAACCATCTGGTTTGGCCCCAATCGGGGGTCGGTTTTGCATCAAACCACCTGGTTTGGCCCCAATCGGGGTCGGGTTTGGCCTCAAACCACCTGGTTTGGCCCAAATCGGAGGTCGGTTTTGCTTCAAACCATTGGTTTGGCCCGAATCGGGGTCGGGTTTTGCTTCAAACCATTGGTTTGGCCCGAATCAGGGTCGGGTTTTGCTTCAAACCATTGGTTTGGCCCGAATCGGAGTCGGGTTTTGCTTCAAACCATTGGTTTGACCCGAATCGGGGTCGGGTTGGGATCAAACCACCGGGTTTGATCCCAACCAAGCCCCCCAGAGAGGGTGTCGTTTTAGTGTTCGCTATTCGCTCCGCGCGGGCGTCCGACCAGGAAGCCCTTGCCGATGGCATAGACGTCGTCGATGACCATTTGGAAGCTCACGGGGCGGTTCTCAAACGCGGCGCGCTCCTCGAGCTTGCGGCGGTGGAAGTCCACGATGTCTTTCGAGAGCGGCAGCGCGCCCATGTCGAGCAGGCGGACGGCGCCCACATTGTCGCGCGCCGGCATGGCCTTACCCGCATTGTAGCGGCTGGGGGCGAAGGGGATGTCGAGCACACCGGCCTCGAAGGCGGCCACCGTGCCCACGGCATAGTCGCCGCGGCCCAGCTCCTCGACCTTGCCGAGGATGCAGTGCATTTCGGCCGAGATGATCTCGCTCTCCTCTAATACGGCGGGTACGGTGCGGAAGTCCTGGTCGCGCAGCATGGAGGTCACCTGCTTCGTGGCGCGGAGCCCGGCGGCGTTAGCCTCCTTCGTGGGCACACCCATCGCCTCGTGCGGCGTCTTGACGATCACCTTCGTGGCCTTGGCCAACGCTGCGGCAGCCGCACCCCACGAGATCACGCCGAAGGCCTTGGCCTCGTCTTGCGGGAATCCGCCCATCCACTGGTGGAAGACGGTCGTCACGCGCACGTCCTGATAGCCGTACCTATCGAGGTAATCGCGCGTGAGTACGTTTAGAGTATGCAGCGCGGCCACGTCCTGAATCAGGTTGCCACACTGGCCGTATCCCACGGTGATGTCCTTCACGCCCTGCGCAGCGGCGAGGAGTGTCTCGAGGACGGCCACCGAGTTCGAGATACAAGGCGGGATCAGGGTGCCCGTCAGCGGCCCGAACGGCTCGCGGTTGATCGACACGCCAGCCTCTTCGTAGAGGCCCACCAAGCGGTCGGCGTACTGCCAGTGTGCGATGGTCTTTTCGATCGAATGGCTCTTGGAGTAGGGGATGTTGTACGAGATGCCGCCGCCCTCATACGAGGTGAATCCGCCGGCGATGGAGATCTCCGTCAGCAGGCGGGCGTCGGGCGTACCGTGGCGCACCTGCACGGGGCTCTTGAGCGCCGAAGTCACGTCGCGGCAGATCGTCTTGCCATAGTTCACGATCGGGAAGCCGTTCAGCATCGAGCGGTTCGTCTCTTTACTCTTTTCGATACCCGTCTCGGCCTCGTGGTAGCGGTTCAGACGGGTGTAGCTGTCCACCGTCGTAGGCAGCAGGTCGGCCTCGCCCTCGGTCTCGAGGAATTGGAGCAGCTTTTTGTGCTCCTCCGGCAGGGCCACACCGGCACGCGGCTGGATCAGTGTCCGGCGTTCCTCGGTAGCCTTTTGCAGCTTAGCGCCGAAACGCTTTTCTGCGGGGATGGATTTTTGATAGGCCACGGCCTCGTCGAAATCGATGTCGCGACCCGTGTGCCATTGTCCAAGCACCTCCTTGCGCTCGGCGAAGAAGGCATCTTCTGAAATCTTTTTATTGCTGATTTCCATGTCTATATTTTATTGCTGTTTCTATTTTATGATGCGGCCTTTGACCGCTTTCGGGTGTATTACATACGCCCCAGTTTATATCCGGCCAAGTTTTCCGGGTACCTGGCCAAACTTCGCTGGCGGCCGCAGCCGCCTTGACTTTCTTTTGCTCCTTTTCTTGTGTCAAGACAAGAAAAGGAGAAGAACAAGTGCTCTGCCTCTTTACCCCGTGTCAAGACAAGAAAAGGAGAAGAACAGGGGCTTTGCCCCTTTACCCCCACCTTCTTTTCTTCCATCAAGGGAAGAAAAGAAGGCAAAAGAAGATCAAGGCGTCAGGGACGCCGGCCAAGTTTTCCGGGTACCCGGCCAAACTTCCCTGCCCCGGCAGGGGACGTCAGGGACGCCGGCCAAGTTTTCTGGGTACGTTATGCACCTGCGGTGCAGCAGTTAGAGGGTAGAATCTACTTCTGACTACCCGGCCTTTAGGCCGTAACTACCGGGGGCAAAGCCCCCTGACTACCGCGCCCGAATGGGCGCATAACTACCTGCGGCCGACAGGCCGTTAAGTAATCTCTGCCTTCATAATGCGCAACGCCAGCTCCGGATTGACGGCGCTCAGCAGCCCCATCGAGGCGAAGATGTAGCGCCGGTCTAACTTGTAGGACGGGTGCTGCGGTTTGGCGTAAGTGAAGTCGCTCGCGTCGGCCTTCGAGCCCTCGAGGATATAGTCCGGGTGCTCACTGTGGATGATGGCGCCGCCAATGCCGACCACGTAAGCCACATCGGCGAGGTCTTTCCCCGTCAGCGCGAACAACTGTCCGCACGGCGTGTAGACCGTCTGGTAGACGCCGCAATGGCGCTCCACCGCGAGGCGTATGGCACCGCGTGCCAGCTCCTCCTCGATGCGTTGCTCCACGCTGCCCGACTCCGCCAAGGTGTCCGGATGCTCCGTGCAGCGGTGCACCCACGCCTCCACCTGATCGCGTCCGGCCGCGGCAGCATCGGCCACCGCGTCGAGATCCAGCTCGTCGGCCAGCGACGACAGACTGTAACGCATGCCCAGATCGCCCTCCACCGTACGCTTGGCATACGGCTCCGGCAGACCCTTCGTCACTGCGCCGTCGATCGTCGGCTTACCGTCCGTCATCGAGTAGACGTCCGTCGTGGCGCCGCCAATGTCGATAGCCAGCAGATCGCCCACGCCGGCCTCCTTGCGAGTGCCTTTGCTGAAGAGTTCGCAACCGTTCATTACCGCCAGCGGCGTAGGGATGATGCGGTGTGGCGTCATCTCCTGCACACGCGTCAGCCCTTTGGCCTCGATGATGCGACTGATGAAGAGTTCCTTGATCTTCTCCTTTGCCGGCGCGATGTTGAGCCGGTTAAACTCCGGCATCACATTGTCCGTGATCACATAGTTCTTGTTTGACGCGGCGAAGACCTCCTCCAGCTCGTACGAGGCCGACTTGTTGCCAGCCACGATGACGGAGAAGTTGCGATCGATGGCGCAGAGGCGTCGGGCATTGGCCACGATCACCTCCTTGTTGCCGCCGTCTGTACCACCGCAGAGCAGCACCAAGTCGGGGTCGATACGGTAGATCTCGTCTTGCTCCTGCTTCGAAATCTCGAAGGCGTACGTCTTCACCACCTTGGCGCCAGCGCTGGAGGCTGCCAGACGGGCCGCCTTGGATGTCAGCTCGGGCACGAGCCCTAATGCGACCATCTTCAGCCCGCCCGCAGCACTACTGCAGCAGAGTAGCTCGTCGTACGCAAACGGTTCGCCGAGCGACTCCTCCAGCCGGGCCAGTGCGTTGCGGAAGCCCACACGCACGTCCGTGTCGATCGTGGTGAAGGCCGCAGCAGTGGCCACCACACAACCGCGATCAGCGTCGATGGCGCTCAATTTCGTGTACGTAGACCCGAAATCGACAGTTAGGTATTTCATCGTTGAATGTGAGAGTGTGGGGGAAGAATGTTTATTGAGCGGCCGCAGCGGCTTCGCGTGCTTCGAGGAGTGCTTGCAGGTCTTGGATCGTTGTCTCGATGGCTGTGCCCGGGGGATAAACCTTATTGAAGCCCATCGCCATGAAGCGCTTTTCAACGTCTTCAAAGTTCTGCTTACCCACCACGAGGTTGCCGCCAGCAAAGAGGGGGATGTCCTTCAGACCAGCCTCGTCACACTTCTCGCGCAGCCCGTTGCAGTCAATCTCGCCGTGCCCATAGAGCGACGAAACGAGGATGGCGTCTGCGTTAGTCTCCAACGCGGCTTCGATATACTCTTCCTGTGCCACCATCACGCCCAGGTTGACGACCTTGAAGCCGGCCTGCTGGAGCGCAAAGGCGATGATCTTGTTGCCGACGGCATGCGCGTCAGCTCCGATCACTCCTGTTACGATAGTTTTTTGTTCCATTATTATTTGATTGAGGATGGGGCAAAGGAAAAGACTTTGCCATGAATAAAACAAGCCTGATCTGCGGATTTTTTAACGAGCTTACGATCTCGTCTAAACAGCATTTCGTGCGGTAACAAACCGACAGCAAAGGCCGCCTTTCAGTTTCGATCCGTTGAGGCCCTGCGAGGAGCCTGATGGGCGCAAGGCCGCCGCGGAGCTTTCCAGCCTCTCGGCCGACCATCGCACAGCTGCCTGCGCCCATCCAACTTCCGTTATTAGAATTTAGTTATTCACTTAGCTTTGCGCTCCCAAAATCAGGGGGAAGGGACACTCATAAGAGAGATACACAATAAACAATACACACATCAATCACACACTCACAGAGAAAATCATGAGCAAAAAGAACTTCTTGCCATTCCTTGTAATGGCCGCCATTCTCATGGCACTCGCTTCCTGCTCGGGGAAGCTCAAGCCGCTTTCGGCGCAGTACATTCAGGCCGATCCGCAGCCCTTAGAGGTCGTCGGCGGACAGGTACCCGTCACGATTAGTATCGCTTATCCCGCCAAGTGGTTCAAGAAAAACGCTACGCTGACGATCACGCCTGTGCTCCGCTATCCCGGTGGCGAAACATGGGGCACGGCCTACACCTTCCAAGGCGAAAAGGTGCGCGCCAACAACCAAGTGATCCCTTACGGTACGGGTGGCAACGTCACCATGAAGTCGTCTTTCAAGTATAAACCCGAGATGAAGCGATCGGAGCTTTACCTGACCTTCGACGTGAAGATCGGCAACAAGTCGTCCCGACTGCCCGACATCAAAATAGCCGACGGCGTGATCGCCACCTCCGCGCTGGCTAACGCCGCCACGGCCAACCCCGCAGTGGGCGCTGACAAGTTCCAACGCATCATCAAGGAGGCCTACGACGCCAACATCCTCTTCCTCATCCAGCAGGCCGAACTCCGCTCCAATGAGTTGAGCAAGGGCGAACTGAAGGACTGGAAGGATCGCGTGAAGAAGGCCAACGATGCCGCCAACCAAAACGTCTCCGTCGAAGTCTCTGCCTACGCCTCACCCGACGGCGGACTCTCGCTCAACGAGTCGCTGGCTGAGCGTCGCGAAGCCAACACCACCCGCTACCTGAAAGGCGAACTGAACAAACGCAAAATCGACGTCCCCGTCGGCGCACACTACACGGCGCAGGACTGGGAGGGCTTCAAGGAGCTCGTCTCGAAGTCGAACTTGCAAGACAAAGACCTCGTCCTGCGCGTCCTCTCCATGTATTCCGACCCCGAGCAGCGCGAGCGTGAGATCAAGAACATCTCCACCGTCTTCCGCTCCCTGGCCGACGAGATCTTGCCCAAGCTGCGCCGCTCACGCCTGACGGCCAACATCGAAATCATCGGTAAATCGGACGAAGAGATCAGCCGTCTGGCCCAGTCGAACCCCAAAGCGCTCAACGTTGAGGAGCTGCTCTACGCCGCCACCCTGACCACGAACGACGTGGACCGTGAGGCGATCTACACCAAGGCCTCCGAGCTCTTCCCCGGCGACTACCGCACTTGGAACAACATCGGTATGCAGCGCTACTATGCCGGCGACCTCCGCAAGGCCGAGGAACTCTTCAATAAGTCCAACAGCGTGCAGCAAAACAGCGCCGCCAACATCAACCTCGGCCTCCTGGCCCTCACCCGTGGCGAGCGCGACAAGGCGCAGCAGCTTATCGGCGGCGCCTCTGACGTGGCTGAGCTTGGCGAGGCCCTCGGTATGCTCTACCTCGAGCAGGGCGACTACGCCAAGGCCGTCAGCTCGTTCGGCGCTGCGAAGACGAACAACGCCGCCCTGGCCCAGATCCTCACCAAGGACTACAGCAAGGCCTCGCAGACCCTCAACGCCGTGACCCGCCCGGACGCAACGACGGACTACCTCAAGGCCATCGTCTCCGCCCGCACGAACGACGCTGCCGGCGTCATCAGCCACCTCAAGGCGGCCATCAGCAAGAAGAAATCCCTGGCCCGTGAGGCCGCCAACGATCTGGAGTTCGCTAAGTACGCCAAGGACGCGGCCTTCACGAGTCTCGTGCGATAACTGAAGCAATTCATTAGAGACGGCCTCGGCCGATCTCGTTTTCGAAAAGATTAGAGGCGGCGCGCACCCGTGAAGGGCCCGGCCGCCTCGCTTTTTTTCACCCCCTTTTTCTTCATGATTATGTCTGAAAACCCTTTCCCCAGGCCGTTGCTCGGTCTGTTCACGCCTAAAAACGGCGTCCCGGGCACGTTGCTCGGTCTGTTCACGCCTAAAAATGGCGTCCCGGGCGCATTGCTCGGTTGGTTCACACCCAAAAACGGCGTCTTGGGCGCGTTGCTACATGGGTTTACGCCCAAATTCCGGGTGTTAGCCCCGATACTGAATGTGGCTGTTCTAGCCATCTGCTTGACTGCATGCAGCGGAAAGGCGCGGATAGATAAAGAGGATATGGCGGCCCGTGAGGCTGCGCGGCAATACGCTGACTCTGCGGCATGGCAGACCATCGATCGAGCCGATTTCTCCATCCGTTATCCAAGCGACTGGACGCTGCAGCCCGAGAGCGAGAACGCCGTCTTTTATCTCTATGCCCCGGCGGAAAGCGACGGGGATCGCTTCCGCGAGAATGTGTCGCTCGTCGTGGAGGTGCTCCCCAGTGGGAAATACGATGCGGATAGCTACGTCGAGGAGGCCGTCAAACTCCTACAAGTTCAGGTGACAAAGAATGAGCGCGTCGAGTGGGCCGGTCACGTGGGGCGCCGGTTGGTCTATACGCAGCGACCTGCGTTGGACATTGTGACTACGAACGAGCTTTACGTGTGGGTCATCAACGGAAAGGCTTACCTGCTTGCGTTCAGTCGCGAGGAGGGAAACGAAGGCGAGCAAGCCGTCACGGGGCAGCGCATCCTGCAAAACTTTGAGTTGAAATAAAAGCACCCTATGCGCGATCATGGATCGACGTATCGTTTTAGGGCTATCGTCTTCGGTCGGTAGCCCTATATTTTTACTGGTTCGGCTCATTGATCGCGATCAATACGTCTAACATGCAATATAAAAGTACTTTTGAACACGCTCAAAAGCATGATCATGTAGCTCGAAATAGCTTTTGATTATAATCAAGAAGTTAAAATATAAGTGATTGATGGTCTTGATTATGGCGCGATGTGTAATTCATAAACAGGTTTGTGCTTTTGAACGAGATCGGAGGTGCGCCTCAGTAGGTAGTTAGCTGTTTTGAATAAAGCGGAGAGGTAGGCTGTGATGCAGGGTATAGATTCGCGAGGTGGAGGTGTGAATGAGATGGTAGATAGTTAATGTATTGCTTAATGTATGAGAGATGAGGAGAGAGACGGGTTGGATGTACAGCAAAGAAAAAATGCCCCCACAGGCCGGATTTTGGCCCCCAACAGTCCGAGAAATGAACCGCAGACGCCGTTTTTGGCCGTGAACAGACCCAAAAACACACCTAAAGACACCGTTCGCACCCCCGATGCACCCTAACTTTGCGCCCGTACATTAGAATTTGACTCCAAACCCTATGCATTTACCTGCGCTTATTGTCGATTTGGTCGTTATTCTCATTGCTGCGGGCCTGACCACCCTGCTTTTCAAATGGCTCAAACAGCCGCTCGTATTGGGCTACCTGTTGGCGGGCGTGCTGGCGGGGCCAGCCGTCAAGGTGCTGCCGACGGTGCGCGAAGTGTCGAGCATCGACACATGGGGCGAGATCGGCGTCATCTTTCTGCTCCTCAACCTCGGGCTGGACTTCAGCGTCAAGAAGCTGATGAAAGTCGGCGGCACGGCCACGGTGGGCGCCGCCACGGTGTTGATCGGCATGATGTTCGTCGGCTACATGGTCGGCTCGGCCCTCGGGCTGGATCGGATGAACTGCATCTTCCTCGGCGCCATGCTGTCCATGTCGTCCACGACGATCATCTTCAAAGCCTTCGACGAGATGGGGCTGCGCAACCGACAGTTTACGGGCGTCGTCTTTGGGATCCTGATCGTGGAGGACATCTTCGCCGTGCTCATGCTCGTGTTGCTCTCCACGCTGGCCGTCAGCCGCTCGTTCGAGGGCGAGGAGCTGCTGATGAACATCGGCCGACTGGTGCTTTTCCTGGTGGGCTGCTTCGTGTTTGGCATCTATTTCATCCCCACGATCCTCCGGGCGATACGGAAATACCTGACCGACGAGATGCTGCTCATCGTCAGCATCGGGCTTTGCTTCGGGCTGGTGTATATCGCCAACGCGATGGGCTTCTCGTCGGCCCTGGGCGCGTTCATGATGGGCGCCATCCTGGCCGAAACGGTCGAGGCGGAGCATATCGAGGGGTTAGTCAAACCGGTGAAAGACCTCTTCGGGGCCATCTTCTTCGTTTCCGTGGGCATGCTGATCGACCTCGAGGTGTTGTGGGAATATAAGTGGTACGTGGCCATCCTCACGGCCGTCGTCATGGTCGGGCAGCTACTGTTTGGCACATGCGGCGTGCTGCTCTCGGGCCGGCCGCTCAAGACGGCCATCCAGAGCGGTTTCTCGTTGACGCAAATCGGTGAGTTCGCCTTCATCCTCGCCTCGCAAGGCATAGCGCTGAAAGTGATGCAGCCCTATATGTACCCCATCATTGTGGCCGTCTCCGTGGTCACCACCTTCTTCACGCCTTACATGATCCGCCTGGCCGATCCGGCTTATGCCCGCCTGGAGCGCGGCCTGCCCGCCAGCTGGATCCGCTTCTTGGACCGCTACGCATCGGGCTCGAACACCATCCGCCAGCAGAGCGAATGGCGACAGTTCCTGCGCGCCGTTAGTCGGTTTGTGGGCGTCTATCTGGCCGTGACGCTTGTGCTACTCTTCGTCTGGCTACAATTCGCCGTGCCGCTCATTGGTCGCCTGCTCCCGGGGCTCAACGGCCGACTGGTATCGCTTGTGGCGCTGCTCCTACTGATGGCGCCGCTGCTGCGGGCCATTATGATGAAGAAGAATCGCTCCGAAGCCTTCCAGCGGCTCTGGAGCGACAACAAATACAACCGCGGCCCGCTCGTTTCGCTCATTGCGCTGCGCATCGTCCTGGCGCTGGCCTTGGTGCATGTGCCTACGGCCATGCTGCTGCACACCAATCCGCTGTGGGAGGCCGCGATCACGGTGGGCGTCGTGCTCGTCATCCTGTTTTCGAAGGGTGTCCAAGCGCGGTCGATCCTCATCGAGCAACATTTTGTCAGCAACCTCTCGGCGCGTGAGGCCGAGAAGGATCGGCGTGCACCCGTGCGACGTGACTTTGCCAACCACCTCCTGGAGCGCGACCTCCACCTGACGGATATTGAGATCCGCCCCGACTCGCCCAGCGTAGGCCTGACGCTGAAAGAGCTGGACTTCCGTCGCAAGTGCAACGTGAACGTGGTGACCATCATCCGCGGCGGTCGACGGATCAATATCCCCGGCGGTGAAGAGCGTCTCTACCCGTCGGACAAGGTAGTCGTGGTCGGTTCCGACGCCGACATCCAGCGCTTCCTGCAATACGTGACCGACCGCTACAACAAGGCCGCCGAAGCACGCCGCAAACAGAAGCAGAAGGAGATGAACATCGAGCAGTTTATCGTCGTGGAGGGCTCGCGACTGGTGGGTCGCACGATCCGTGAGTCTGGCATCCGCGACAAAGCGCAGTGCCTCGTGATCGGTATCGAGCGCGGCGACACGTCGATCAAGAATCCGCCGCCCTCCACCGTCTTCGAGCCGGGCGACATCGTCTGGATCGTGGGCGAACACGAGAAGGCCATCCAGCTGAGCGAGGGCAAGACGTTGTGATGGCGAATTGTCTGTGATTAGATCGGCTCCCGATAGCCTCCCTTTGATTCATCCGAAGATTTCAAACCCATTTTATACTACACACATGATGAAAAGAACGAAAACTACTACTCGTCTCGGCCGTCGGCCGACGTGCCTCGTAGGGCTGCTTGTCCTACTGGCCCTCGTCACCCCTTCGGTGGCGCACGCACAGCTTGGGCGCCCCACAGAGGCGCATGATCACGACCACGAAGGGCGGATTTTCGCCGGTGGTGCACTGACCTATTGGCGTAACACGAAGGAGCGAACGACCACCTTCGACTTTAGTCCCGAGATCGGCTATCTCTTCAACGACACCTGGGGCACAGGCCTCCTGCTCGGCTATGAGCACGGGTCGGCAGGCGAAGGCCCTGCTCGCAGCGTAGAGAATGCCTTCAAGATCTCCCCTTTCGTGCGCTGCTACTACATGCATCGGGGGCCTTTCAACCTGTTCATGGATGGCGGCGCGGGAGTCAACTTTGCCGAGGAGCGCAAGGGCGGATCGGTGGAGCGTCGCAACGGCTTTGAGGTCGGTATCCGCCCCGGTGGCTGTGTCGATCTGACCGAGGGACTGTGCCTCTGCCTTCGCTTCGGTTTTCTCGGCTACCGCAGTGGCTACTTCTCCGGCGAAGAGCCAGGCCTCGGGCACGACGGCTTCGGTATACGCTTCGCTCCCGAAGAGTTAATGGTCGGGCTGGAGCTGGAGTTCTGACCGTTTCGGCCTCAGTCTACAGACGCGAAAGGGGGTATGTCCAAATGAATGGACATACCCCCTTCTTCTGTGCTGTCGGACGCAGCGAGAGCGGGATCAGTGCGCGGCAATGACCTCGATCTCCACGAGACCGCCCTTCGGCAACTTGCACACGTCGATGGCCGACCGTGCGGGACAATCCATGCCGGCAAACTGCGCGGCATAGACCTCGTTGACGACGGCGAAGTCGTTCATGTCGACCAGAAAGACGGTGGCCTTCACCACGTCTGCCAGCGTGTAGCCGGCTTCGGTGAGAATAGCGCGGAGGTTACGGAAGGCCTGTTCGGCCTGTTCGCGGACACCGCCCGGTACAAAGTCGCCCGTAGCCGGGTCGAGACCCAGCTGACCGGACACAAACAGCAGGTTGCCCGCCTCTACAGCCTGACTGTAGGGCCCAATGGCCGCGGGCGCTTGGTTGGTTGCAATTACTCTTTTCATTTCAGTATAGGGTTAGGGATGAATTTATGCGTGGTTGACGGCGCGAATCACAGCGTCCACCTCCTCGTCGGTGAGAGTAGGATACATCGGTAGGCTGAGGATCGCGTCGGCGAAGTCGTCTGTCGGGGTACGTGGCACGTCCTTGCATGGGCCGTGGTAGGCACCTTGCCGACGGATGGGGACGGGGTAGTGGATGAGTGTGCCGACACCCTCTCGTGCCAGTCGCTCGGCGAGCGCGTCGCGGTCCTTGGCCCGGACGACAAAGAGGTGGTAGTTCGGCAGGCCGTACGCATGCTCTGTAAGGCATTCCACAGCCGTCAGTCCAGCGCGGTAGCGTGCTGCGATGGTGCGCCTACGGACGTTCCAAGTGTCGAGGTGGCGCAGTTTGACGCGCAGGATGGCCGCCTGCATCTCGTCCAGTCGGCTGTTGATGCCTTCGTAGTCGTGATGATAGCGCACTGTCTGCCCGTAGTTGCGGAGCGAGCGGAGGCGTTCGGCTGTAGCGTCGTCGTTGGTCGTGATCGCACCGCCGTCGCCATAGGCGCCGAGGTTCTTGGTGGGATAAAAGGAGTAGGCGGCGCAGTCGCCCCAGCCTCCCGCCTTACGGTCGCGATAGGTCGTGCCTGCCGCTTGTGCACAGTCCTCCATCACCTTCAGGCCGTGCGCCCGTGCGATACGGAGGATGGCGTCCATGTCGCAGCTCTGCCCGTAGAGGTGGACGGGGACAATGCACTTGGTGCGTGGGGTGATCTGTGCCTCGATGAGGCGTTCGTCCATGAGGCCATCCTCCGGACGGACGTCGACGACGACCGGGGTAGCGCCGGCTTGTACGATGCCGGTGACGGTGGCGAAGGCGGTCATGTCGGTGGTGATCACCTCGTCGCCGGGGCCAATATCCATGCCGCGCAAGGCCAGAGCGATGGCCTCGGTACCGTTGGCCACGCCCACACAATGGCGGATGCCGAGGTAGTCGGCAAACTCACGTTCGAAGGCCTCGCCTTCTTTCCCGAGGATGTACCAGCCGGAGTCGAGCACACGGCGCAGGGCCGCGTCGATCTCGGTGCGGATAGCCTCGTATTCCCGCTTAAATTCGTTGAATAGGATCATTTTGTCAGAATCGTTATCGGCCTTTGGCCGGGTAGTAAGTAGAGAATTGTTCTATGTCCGGGCGGCCCATCTGTCCGCCGGTTGTTTCTATTAATTGGCAAGGCTCAGTATCACTTTGCCCGCAGAGCCGCCTTGAGCCACCTTGGCCAGTGCCTCGTTGGCTTGCTCAAAAGCAAAGACTTTATCAATCGAGGGACGGATGCCTTGCTTTTCAATCAAGTGTGCCACTTCGGTAAGCTGTCTGCCGTTAGCCTCTACGAATAGGAATTCATACGTCGCATTCCGTGCCCGTGCCTCCCGATCTAAGCGGTGCGCAACGAGCGAGAAGAGGCTTTGTTTCCACCATGGCAACCCGAAGCGTTTGGCAAAGCGCCCATTGGGCAGTCCTCGTAAGGAGACAATCATGCCTCCCGCCTTGAGCAGTTGGATCTGTTTGCTCAGCTCCTTACCGCCGACACTGTCTAAGACATAGTCCACGGGCGACAGCTCCTTGAGGTAATCCTCTTGCCGATAGTCCAAGTATCGGTCGGCACCAAGCGCCAGTACCCGTTCGCGGCTCGCTTTGTTCCCATTGGTGTAAACAACAAGTCCGCGTGCCTTGGCTAAAGGGATAGCCATGGCGCCGAGACCGCCAGATCCGCCGGAAATGAAGATGTGCTCGCTTGCCTTGGGAGCCATTAACTCTAATGCTTGGTAGGCTGTAAGTGCCGTAAGCGGGATGCTTGCAGCTTCGATAAAATCAAGTCCCTGCGGCATGTGAGCTACGGCAGCAGCAGGAACGGCGACGTACTCGGCAAAGGCGCCGATCTGGTCAGTCGGGAGGCGTGTAAAAACCCTATCTCCAACGGAGAGGTCGTGCACCTCAGGCCCTGTTTCGGCCACGATGCCCGAGCATTCATTTCCCATAGTCAAGGGAAATCGATAGGGCGTTACGAGTTTGACTTCACCCCGAGTTATCAGGTTGTCGAGAGGATTTACCCCGGCTGCCTTGACCTCAATCAACACTTCATTGGGACGGATACGAGGCCGGTCAATCTCTACTTTTTGGAGTCTTATATCGGTTGAATTGTACTTGAATAGCTGAAACGCTTTCATCTTATCGGGTGTTTATGATCTGTTTGCCGTACACACGGGTTGTCTAAAGAGATGGGGCCTTCTTATGGTTAGTATCGCCGAGGCAAGGTCTGCCAAGCACCTCTGATCCGAGGGGAATGTCTTCTTTTTCTACGCTATCGCCCATGATAGCCTCCGCAGAATGTCTGCCGGCGTTACCACACCCCATGATAGCCTCGGCAGAATGTCTGCCGGCGTCACCACACCCCATGATAGCCCTGGCGACAGTGTCGCCGACGTCACCACACCCCATGGTAGCCCTGGCGACAGTGTCGCCGGCGTCACCACACCTCATGGTAGCCCTGGCGACAGTGTCGCCGACGTTATCACACCCCATGGTGGCCCTGGCGACAGTGTCGCCGGCGTTCTCGTACCCCTTCCGATAGTTGTGCACACGTGCCTCCTTCATACTTCTGGCTGTTGTTTCGGCTGCTCCTCCTTGACGATGCCGAAGGGCGTGCGGGTCAGGCGATGGGTGCGTGTTTCGCGGCGCAGGGCACGGTTGAAGCGGAGAGCGTCGGGTGTGACGTAGCCGCGCGAATGGTCGAGGTGGAGGCAGATGGCGGAGTAGCGGATCTGTCGGCCACGGATGCCTGCGTTCTCGAGGCGTTCGCCCAGCTCGCGGTCCTCGCCGCCATAGGCCATGCGTTCGTCGAAACCGTTCGCAGCCAAGATGTCGAGGAGCCAGCCCGAGGCGTTGTGCCCGTTCCATGTCGGGCGCGTGGGGGTGAAGGCGTTCAGTAGGCGCTCCTTGAGGCCGAAGGCGGTGAGCTTGTTGTTCTTGAACGACCGCGGCATGCCGTGCGACTTGAGCCACGGGCTGCGGAAGCACCGGCCGCTGAGGATGTCGTCTCGAGTGATGGCCTTCGACGTCGCCATCGGCAGCTTGTGGTAGCCGCCACTGAGGAAGCGTCCTGGTGCACGGCGTGCGAGGTGCATGGCCACGAAGTCGCAGCGCGGGATGCAGTCGCCGTCGCTGAAGAGCAGGTAGCCCGTCGTGGCCTCTGCGATGGCTCGGTTCAGGATCTCGCATTTGCGGAAGCCGTTGTCCGGGTGCCAGACGTGGCGGATGGGGAAGGTCACCTCGCCCTGCATGCGTTCGATCAGGCTTCGGGTGCGGTCGTCCGACCCGTCGTCGGCAATCACCACCTCGAAGCGCCGATCCGTCTGTGCCTCGTAACCCCAAAGCACTTTCTCGAGCCACTCGGGCTGGTTGTAGGTGGAAAGGATCACGGACAACTTCTTCCGGTGGCCCTCTGCCGCCACATCATCCAGGGCGATAGGCAGCGGACGCTTACGGGCGAAGCGTCGCCAGAAAGCCCGTCGGGCCGAGAGCATCCACGCCGTGCATTGCACCTCGTCTGCTCCGCGTGCCTCGGCATACACTTTGGCCAACAGGAAGAACATCCCATCTCCGCCCCACAGTCGGGCGAAGTTCTCGCAGCCACTGCGCACCGATACGGGGCCAAAGTGCATGCGGTTGATGTCGACTAAACAGAAGTCTATGCCTTGGGCGCCCTTCCGGAAGAGGATGTTGCCGGGCGAATAGTCGGCGTGCAGGAAGCCCGCTTCGTGCACCCGCGCCGTGAAGCGGGCAAAGGCGCGGAGGATGTCTTCCCGACCGTCGATGCCGCCGCGCCCGAACTCGTAGAAGTTGCGGTCGTGGGGCACTTGCTCGCTGACGAAGTAGCTGCGGCGGAGCAGTCCGCCCTGCCGTTCGATGAGGCAGGCCAGCGGTGTGGGCGTCTCGATGCCCGCCTGACGTAGGCGCAGTGCATAGTCGTAGGCGCGTCGAGCCTTGGGGGCACGGAAGAGCGTGTAGACGAAACGTAGGGGGAGGGGCGGCACACGGTAACGCTTCACGTTGATCTGGCGGCCGTCCGGGAGGTCAAACACACGGATCTCGTTACGCTGGCGATAGATCACCCGGCCGCCCTGCTCGAAGGTCTCGGGCAGCGAATGGACGAAGCGGCGCAGCGACTCGTCGGCGTCGGGGGTGAGCGTCACGTCAATGCTTGAGGCCACGGAGCGTGCGTTGCGAGTTATCGTTCAGCGTGAGGCGAATCAGGTAGACACCCGTGGGGAGTGTGTGCGTGTCGACCGTCGAGCCCGGGCGATCTTGCTTCAGTAGGAGTCGGCCGTCGGCGCCGAAGATCTCTATCCGACTGACGCGGTCGGCTGCTCGGAGGGTGAGGTGATCGCCAAAGGGATTCGGGTAGATGGCTGGCTCAGCGGCATCCACCTCGGCGTTGGCCGTCGGGGTGAAGGGCACGACCGCGCTTGGTTCGCTCTCGCTGCGACCATAGACAGCTGCCACCTGATAGTTCACCGTCCGCGTCAGCGTTGAGGGATCGGTGTAGCGCGTCGGTGTGGTGCCGACGGTGGCCAGCTTGGCGCGATCGCGATAGATGGTGTAACCCGTCACCTCGGGGAAGGCATAGGGCTGCATACTGCGCAGCGCCGCACGTTCGCTGACGTCCTCCACCCGTGCACTGCGCAGGCGAGGCGTAACATCAGACGGGGGAAGCACTTGTGCCCGACGACAGTCTGCATTCGTGCCGCATTCTTCCTGCACTCCCCTGCGCGAGCTGACCACGGCGGAGAGGAAGAAGTTGTAGTTGAATTTCGCCGCGTCCTTGCCCGTGTGCAGACGTTCCCAAGCGTGGCCGTCGAAGGAGTAGAGGTCGCCCTTGCCATCGATGGCGGGGCCCTCGTCACAGACGGCGGGGAAGTTGGTGGCGTCGGCCGTGAGGTGGGCCACATAGATGGCGACCGTGAGCGCTTCGGCACCGTCGATGGTGAAAGGCGTGGTGAGCGTCACGGTGTTTGTCACGCCGTAGGTGAAGGCTTGCGTGATGGCCTGTCGGTAGACACGGCGGCCCTGTGAGATGTAGACCTCATACGTGTTGCCGCGTGTGGGGGAGAAGCGTACGGCGGTGATGGTGCGGAGGTTCAGGGGCGCGATGTCCGTAGGCTCCCAGCGTTGGCCGAAATAGAAGGGACGCGCCTCGCCCGTATTGTTCACGTTCACCTGATAGTGTGCCCGCGAGCCGCCCCAGTAGATGGATTGCTCGTACACGGGTGCCTCCCAGAGGACGGCTGCCCGGCCATTGGTGGTGCGTGTCACCTTCACGTTCGTCGGTGCCTTGAGGGCGACCTGTTCGAGGAGGGTCGTGCTGCCGTTCGACTCGTTGCCAGACGCATAGACGGCGGTCACGGCGTAGGCGAGCGTCCCCTGTCCCGGTGCCGCATCGATGTAGGTGGTCGTGGTCGACTCGCCGATCTTCGCTTGGTTGCGATAGATGTAGTAGGTACGGGGAGCGCCCGAGGTCGGGGCTGTCCACGTCAGGCGTACGCGTCCGTTATCCATGACCGCCTTCAATCCGCTTGGAGCACTGGCGCTGCGGTGATAACGTCCATCGAGCACCTCCACGCCGCTGTTCGTGGGGTCGAGGAAACGGTCGAAGTGCGTGTCTGTGCCCGCCTGTTTGTTCCAGTGATAGCTGAGCTTGCCGTAGAGGTTGTCGCCCGCAGGCTTTGTGCACGCCGACGTACCGCCCGTCAGCGAACCCACGATGCGGTGGCTGCTGTTGAAGAGCGGTGCACCCGACGATCCCACCTCGGTCACACCGTGGCCATTGTCGGTCTGGGCAAAGACGGCGTTCCAGTGGGCATTTGGCGCACCTTCCAAGCTACCCTCGCCGTAGAACGTAGCCGAGGTCAGGGGGCGGGTATAGGTCGAGATCTTCATGTAGTCGCCCTGCGGGTGATGGAGCGAGATGCCCCAAGCCGAGGCCTGCTCGCTGCGATCCCAGCCGTTATAGTAGACGTTGTAATCCTCCGGGATGCTCTGCCGGAGCAACAGCAAGAGTCCGTCCGATCCGCCGTGGGTAGGCGTGGAGGCCAGGCGGGTGCAGCCCACCATGCTGCGCGTGGGCGTCGTTTGCCCGTCGCTGCGGCAGGTGCTGTACTCCTTATGGAAGATGAACTGCCATTGGCGCAGCTCCTCGTCGGTAGCCTTGACGCCGGTGGCATCCTGTCCGCAATGGGTGGCGGTGAGGATGTAGGGCTTCAGATCCTGAGCCGTATTGTTCAGCAGGGCACCGGTGCAGACATAGCCGCGGTCGTTGATCCGTTGGATCATTTGGCAGACGCCCCGCTTCTCGTTTTGCCAGGAGTCGCCCTCGGAGCAGTTCACGTTCACCTCGCACGAGGCCGCTGTCCGTCGGAGCTGTGCCCCTTGTCGCCACGTACGGTCGCCCTCGGGCAGGTTGTAGCCATAACCCACGGCCTCGATCTCCAGTCGTGGCTGACGGCCGTCCGGGCCCGGAGCGTATTCCAGTGTGATGGCATCGCCCGAGATGAAACCCGTGGCGAAGCGTCCGCCGTCGGGGTTGGTGGCGTGGGTATAGGCTCCCAAGAGCTCCGATTTGTCCTGATTATATAGGTAGAGGCGCCCCCCTTCGGGGATGAGGAAGTCGGCGTAATAGAGCATCAGGGCCTGTGCGCCCTCGGCCTCGATCTCCAGCTGCCAGGTGGTCTGGCCGTCGGGGAGGGTGGTCCATGCGCCGGCGTTCTGGGGGTTCATCTGGACATCGATGAGTCGGGAGACGCACCGCGGCGCCAATCCCTCGCTCTCGCGCCAGCTGCCGACCAGCTTTTCGTCGGCTATGCTGAAGTTCACGGCCACCTTCTCGGCCGCGGCTCGACTGCGCAGCGTCTGTTCATAGCGGAAGCTGGGAGGTGTGCCCCCCAGACTTATCTGCGCCTTAGCGCCCCAGGCCATTCCCCAGGCCAGGCACCCCGCCAATGCGGCGCGCAGGATCGTTGATTGAATAGGAGTCATAATAGCAATAGTTACGGCTCGCAAGTGGAGGCGAGCGGCGCAAAAGTAGGCCGATTTCGACGATCGAGGGGGGGCGTGAACCGATGCTCCGGGGGTGGGCCGTCCTGCCTTGCGGCCGGTCGGACTTGGGGAGGCGGCCGCAAGGCAGCCCGGGGCGGAATGCAGGCCTTGTCGTATATTGCGCCCACAAAAACAAAAGGTTATGTGTATGCAAAAGGAAAAGTTCCATATCGAGTACATCTTCGACAAGGTGTCGAACCACAGCTTGTGGAATCATCTGACTACGCCGCGTGGACTCTCGTCCTGGTTTGCTGACGACGTCAATATCCATTCACAGACCTACACCTTCACTTGGCGGAAAGTGCAGGAGCAGGCGGTCGTCATCAAGTTAGAGCCCGAGGTCTGCATCCGTTTCCATTGGGTGGACGACGAGGAGGCGGCGAGCTACTTCGAGTTCATCATACACCACATTGAGCTGACCGGCGCCACGGCGCTCGAGATAACCGACTTCGCTACGCCGGACGAGAAGGCGGACGCGATCGAGCTGTGGGACACTCAAGTGGCCGAGCTTCGTCGCACGTTGGGCATCTGACCCCTCGAAGTCACCCCATAAAGAAAGGAAGGCGCTTCACCCTCGGAACGAACAGAGGGGAGGCGCCTTCCTTTTTTGCGTGCGACACGTAGCGGGAGCGATAGCAAGCGGCCAGAACACCCGGTGAGTGGCCTCACCCGTCGGTGCCTGGCCGCCTCTTCGTCATTCCTCCGGCAGATGGATGTCGGGGCCACCGTCGTCGCCACCGGGTTTGGGCTTCTCGCCCGGTTTGCCCGGCTGTTTGGGATCCTTCGGGTCCTTGGGCGTGTCTGGCTGCTTCGGTTCCTTCGGCTCTTTGGGCTGTTTAGGCTCCTTGGGCGTCTTGGGATCTTTGGGCTGCTTAGCGGCCTTCTTCTGAGCCTGACTTTGGCGATAGACCTCGTTCAGCTCACTGGTGCGTGTGTTCATCTCGTCGACCATCGTGGCGATGAGGTCTTTCTCCACGGGCGCCTTGCCGAAGCTGTAGGCGTTTTGGAGCACGAAGAAGATTTGGTCGAGCACCTCGTCCGTCTTGGCGCGTGCCACGCGTGCAGGGGGCAGCTTGGCGGAGGCGGTGCGATCCTGGGTGCGCTTAGAGGCGTAGGCGTCAAACTCCTTGTTGACCGTCTCCAGCTTGTTTACGGCGTTGGTAAGCCGGAGGGTGGTCACATGCGAAGCGTATTTCTCGCTTCTGAGGTCTGTCACTAAGCCATCGATGTCAGCCGATTCGCGGTCGTTAGACTTCTGCTGTATGCGGTCGTAAGCGCGGATCAGGGTGTAGAGCATTTTGGCTGCTTCTACTTCGCTTGCTTCGGGCGAGAGGCGATAGTCACGGATCAGGCTGAAGATGAACGTGAGCAGGTTGTCACGCTCCACATCTTTCTTGTCCATGAATTCGGTGTTGACATTCATCAGCGCTTCCTTGTTGATGTTGCCTTCCACCTTGAGGTCGCCATCCCATTCGTTCATCAGCTCGTTCGGGAGACCGATTTTGGTCAGATCGAACCGATGGACGATGCCATAGAGTTCGCTGTGGTAACGCACATGGAGCGAGTTATCCAGCTTATCCGTTCCGATTTTTTTGATCTCGATTGTCCTTGCCATTTGTTTGAAAAGGGGGGATAGGGGTGATTGTATGTGCTCTTTATCTTCATGGGATGAGGCCGGACGCCGATTGGCCCTCCCCATCGGACCGCAGTAAAGAGTTCCGCCGTCCGACGGGGGACAAATGTATAGGCAGAAGTAAAGAAGTCTACAACGGGCAGCACTTTTTGGGCCTCGACGGGGTGTTGGCCTACAAAACAGACCGCCTTTTGGGCCCCGACGGGGTGTTGGCCTGCAAAACAGACCGCCTTTTGGGCCCCGACGGGGTGTTGGCCTACAAAACAGACCGCCTTTTAGGCCCCGACGGGGTGTTGGCCTACAAAACAGGCCGCCTTTTGGTGCCCGACGGGGTGTTGGCCTGCAAAACAGGCCGCCTTTTTGACCCCGACGGGGTGTTGGCCTACAAAACAGGCGCAAAGAGGAGCGATGTCCGGCTGATCTCCCCCCGCTCGCCCCGCCCTGCTAAACTCGGCTGTCCATGCCGATTTATGCTTAATGCTACTTTTGCGCACCCTTTTCGGACAGGGTGACTACACACGACGATGAAGGGGGCTATTCCTAATATGTAGATACAGCGATGACGAATAAGGAAGAGAAACAATATGAAACCGACCGGCGCTACCTGCGTATGGCAGCCGTCTGGGCCGAAAATTCCTATTGTAAGCGCCGTCAAGTAGGCGCACTGCTTGTCAAGGATCACATGATTATTTCCGACGGGTACAATGGCACACCCTCGGGCTTTGAGAACGTTTGCGAGGACGCGGACGGCGTGACCAAACCTTATGTGCTGCATGCCGAGGCCAACGCTATCACCAAGGTGGCAGCCTCGTCAAATAATAGTCGCGGATCCACGATCTATGTCACCGCCTCGCCCTGCATCGAGTGCGCCAAGCTCATCATCCAAGCCGGCGTCGTGCGGGTGGTCTACTCCGAGGAGTATCACACCGACGAGGGCGTCCAGTTGCTTCGCCGCGCAGGTATAGCAGTCGATTACATTAGCATCAACGAAGAAAATCATGAATAAGAAGCGTAAGAATGTCTTGTGGGGAATTGTCGGCGCCGTGGCGTGCCTCTGTTTGGGCATGTGGCTCGGCATCTTCCTCTATTCGCGGTCGCCCCGGTTCCGCGGCATCAACACGGGCAAAAACAAGATCAACGCCATCCTCGACATCATCGACACGCAGTACGTTGACACGGTCAACATGGGCGACCTCATCGACCGCACGGCTGAGAACCTGATCAGCGAGCTTGATCCGCACTCCGTGCTCATCCCGGCCGAGAGTGTGGAGGCCGTTAACGACGATCTCGAGGGGTCGTTTGGCGGCATCGGCGTCTCCTTCAGTCTGCGAAACGACACGATCCTCATTACCGGCATCATCTCCGGTGGGCCCGCTGAGAAGGCCGGTCTCCGCCCCTTCGATCGCATCATAGCGATCAACGACACGACGTTCGCCGGCAAGGGCTTCGAGCAGGCCAAGATCATGCGCACCCTGCGCGGCAAGAAGGGCACAAGGGTGAAGCTCGGTGTGCAGCGCAACCATGCCTCGAAGCTGACTGACTTTGTCGTCACCCGTGGCGAAGTGCCCAACCGCTCCGTCGACGCTGCCTATAAGATCGGGCGAGACATCGGCTACATCAAGGTGCGCAGCTTCACCCGTTCCACCTATAACGAGTTTATCACCGCCATCGCCAAAGAGAAAAAAGAAGGCTGCACCAAGTTCATCATCGACCTGCGCGACAATGCCGGCGGACTCTTGGACGCGGCCGTCACTATGCTCAACGAGTTCATTCCCGGTGGCGAGATGATCGTCTATGTGCAGGGCAAGGCTTACCCTCGGCAGGAGTTCTTTGCCGACGGTCGCGGCACCTGCCAGGACGCCCCGTTGGTTGTCCTCACCGACGAGATGTCTGGCTCGGCCAGCGAGATCTTCGCCGGCGCCATTCAGGACAACGACCGCGGACTCATCATCGGTCGGCGCTCCTACGGTAAGGGCCTCGTGCAAATGCCCATCCCCCTCTCCGACGGCTCCGAGCTGCGCCTGACCATCGCCCGTTACTACACGCCCTCCGGCCGCTGCATCCAGAAGATGTACGAGATGGGCAAGACCGACGAATACGAGCAAGATCTCTATCGGCGCTACCTCCACGGCGAGTTCGACACGGCCGACAGCATCACCTTCGACAAGTCGGCCGCCTACAAGACCCGCGGTGGGCGTACCGTCTATGGCGGCGGTGGCATCATGCCCGACATCTTTATCCCCCGCGACACGCAGCGCATCACCTCGTATTACAACCAGGTCATGACCGACGGTATTCTCTACGATTTCACCCTCGATTACTCCGATCGCAATTACAAGAAGCTCTCCTCCTTCCATTCCTACCCCGAACTGCTCGGTTACCTCCGCCAGCAGTCGCTACTCAATCGTTTCGTTGACTATGCCGAGGAGAATGGTGTCCGCCGTCGCCCGACACTCATCGAAGTTTCACGACCGCTAATCGAGACCGCTCTCGAAGCCTTCATCGTCCGCCATTTCTTCGACTACGACGGCTTCTATCCCGTCTTCCAGCGCGACGACGCTACCCTACAGCGTGCCGTTCAGGAGTTAGAGAGCAGCGCCTGGCGTCAGAAGCTCATGGCCCGCATCCGCTCCATCGGACGCATTACGATAGGGAACATGCGCTCCACCACAGCTTCTTATTTCATCTATTCCCCGCTGCCCTTAGACCGTAACTATCGCATGAAAGGCGTATAACTACCACTCCTAACGATCCTTGATATGACGATCAACGAACAGAAACAAGCGCTCCGCAAGCAAGTGGCAGCGCTCAAACGGGCACACACCCCGGAGGCCCTCGAGGCGCTCTCTGCCGAGGCACTCGCCCGATTAGAGACCCTCGACGCCTTTCAATCCGCCGCCTGCGTGGCACTCTACCACGCGCTGCCGGGCGAGGTGCAGACGGCCGAGTTCCTCGGGCGATGGTACGGCCGTAAGCAACTCCTGCTGCCCATCGTGCAGGGCGACGACCTTGTGCTCCGCCCCTATGCGGGTCCGGACAGCCTGCACAAAGGCGCCTACGACATCTGGGAACCGTCCGTCGACACCTCCGCCACCGACGCACCACGGCCCGACCTCATCGTCGTGCCCGGCATCGCCTTCGACCGCCAGCTGAATCGCCTCGGTCGCGGTCGCGGATACTACGACCGCCTGCTCTCTGACCTCACCCTGCCTTGCATCGGGCTAGCCTTCGCCTTTCAGCTCTTCGACCACATCCCCGTCGACACCCACGACCGCCGCATGACCGCCATCGTCACCGACACGGAGGTGATCTAAAAGCTAACAGCTAAAAACGAAAAGCCCTGTCCCCCTTCACGCAATGAATATCCGTCGAGTCAAGATCGTTACGTTCTCGTCGCTGTGCATCCTGCTGTGCTTGCAGGTGGTGTGGTCTGTTTATACGTATAAGGAGCAGCACCATAAGCTGGAGAAGGTGAGCTATACGACTTTTTTGAGTGCTATTTTCAAGGAGGCCATAGAAAGAATCGATGCCACTTTCCCCGCAGGAGTTGAGGTTGAAGCAGGCGCGGTTCGAGATGATGGTACAGGGGACTACGTGTATTTTCAAGACACACTTATCAAGCGCAACGTCCCGATTTCCCTGACTAGGCTCGATTCTTTCTATCGCGCCGGCCTATCCGCCGAAGACATCCACGCCCGCACCGTCATCAACCGCATCAACCCAAAGACAGGTGAGGTATTGGAAAGCACAGACTCTACGTTTCACGGGTCGTGGGGGGCGATTACAACCTATCCGGAATACCTCCGGCGGGATAGTACTGAGGCTGTGGTAGCCGTGGTCGTCTCACCTGTTCAGGATGTGCTTCGGAGGGTATGGCTGCTTTATCTCAGTTCGATTGTGTTGATCGGCTTTGCTGCCTGGGGGTTGTATTATCAGGTGAAGATCATCTTCGATCAGAACCGTCTGTCGGAGCTTAGGGAAACTTTCTCCCGCACGATGGTGCATGACATGAAGACGCCCATTTCGTCCATTATAACCGGGATAAGGATGCTGAGGGGTGGACAGTTCGACAGCCTTCCGGAGAAGAAGCAAGAGGTATTCGATCTGGTCGAGCGCGAGAATCAGCACCTGCTTTCGCTCGTGAATAAGGTGCTGACCATTGCCAAGATGGAGAGTGGAAAGCTTGTGCTTAATCGTAAGCAGATCGCCCTTAAGCCGATGGTAGATGAGTTAATGGAGAAATACCCGTTGCGGTCGAAAAAAACGGTCACGTTCAGCGTCGATGTCCCTGACGATGCCGTCGTCTATGCCGATCCGTCACATCTCACAGAGTGTTTAAGCAACCTCGTCGAGAACGCCGAGAAATACTCCGGCCGGACGGTGCATATCGCCATTGCTTATGCCCACGATGAGGCTCAGGCGAGCATTCAAGTGTCGGACAATGGCGTGGGTATTCCGCAGAGTGAGCAGGCGCGGATCTTCGAGAAGTTTGAACGTGCATCCAGAGCCAATAAACGGTCGACGACTGGTACTGGGGCTACGGGATTCGGGTTGGGGCTGAATTATGTACAGCTCATGATGAAGGAGCACGGCGGGAGTGTGACGGTGTCAAGTGAACCCGGCCGCGGCAGTACGTTTACCCTGATCTTTCCCGTTCCGTCGGAGACATAAAAAGAATAGGTACACACAGATAAAACAAGGAGAAAACGGAGACATGATGAAGTTGCTATTGGTAGAAGACGATGCCACGCTGCGCTATATGATTCGCAACAGCTTGGAGGTTGTGATCGGCGGATATGAGATGGCCGAAGCCGCCAACGGTGCGGAAGGATTGGAACTGTGGAAGACGTTCCGGCCAGATATCATCGTGGCCGACGTGGAGATGCCTGTCATGGATGGCTACGAGATGGTGGCCAAGATCCGGGAGAGGGATCGCCTGCAGCCCATCGTGTTTGCCTCCGGTATGGAGGATCCGTCGCACGTGATGCGGGGCTATGAGGTGGGTGTGAACAACTACATCAAGAAGCCCTACCTACCCGAGGAGTTGGACGCACACGTCCGGGCGCTGCTTCGGAATATCAATATGGGCGGGCGGATGGAGAACAACACGGAAACGTATCCTATCGGCCGATGGAAGTTCAACGCCGAGAAGGCGTCGCTCAGCGATACGGAGGGGAAAAACGTCTCTCTGACGCTTTTGGAATCGCAGATCCTCCGCCTGCTTTGCCGCAGCATGGGAGAAACTGTCGGCCGAGATACAATCTTGGAGACTTTGTGGCCCGACGTGGATTACTTCTATGCCTCTCGCCGCTTGGATGTCTTTATCACGAAGCTGCGTAAGCTGATTTCTGCCGATCCCGCCATCACCATCTCCACCATAAGGGGAGTGGGGCTGCGGTTGGACGTGGAGAACTAACAGCTAAGAACTACCAACTAAAAACGAAGCCGGGTACACGAGCGGAAGAGCTCTTATGTACCCGGCTTTCGTCTTTCCCGGCTCCATCCTCCCCTCTCGTATGACGGGAGACTTTCCGAGCGGTTACACCCCGATCCTCCGGAGGGAGACGGGGTGTTGGCGGTTTGTTCCGAATCATCATTTCACCGGCTCGGCATGCAGTGTGATCTGTGTGCCGGGGCCGTACTTCTGGCGCAGGCGGCGCTCTACGTGACACATGATCTCGTGCGCCTCGGCGACCGTCATGTGGCCGTCTACGCGGATGTGCACGTCGATCGCGTAGTCGTTGCCGATGCGGCGCGTCTGTAGATGGTGCGGATTGCTGATGCGATGGTCTTCGAGGATCGTGGCGAGGATGTCGCGCTCTACCTCTTCGGGCAGGGACTTCTCCAGGAGGTCGTTCACGGCGGGGACGGTCAGCTTGATGGCCACACGCACGATGAGGATGCTGACGACGACGGCCGCAATGGGGTCGAGCACCGTCCAGCCGTGTCCGAGGAAGATGGCGCCGCCGATGCCTAACGCTGTGCCGACGGACGAGAGGGCGTCCGAGCGGTGATGCCAAGCGTTGGCAATGACTGTGGGGCTGCCGCGCCGTCGGCCGGCGGAGAGCGTGACACGATAGAGCAGTTCCTTGACTACGATCGAGACGAGCGCAGCGATGAGTGCGATGTGGCCCGGCGCTTCGAGCTCGTAGCCGAGGAAAAGGACGGCGTGGATCTTAGCCGCCCCCTCCCAGAAGATACCGATACCGACGAAGAGCAGCACGATGCCGATGATGGACGTGGCCAGGGTCTCGTACTTGCCGTGGCCGTAGTCGTGATCCTTGTCCCAGGGGCGGGCCGAGAGATGGAGGCAGAGGAAGACGATGAGGTCCGTGGCGAAGTCCGAGAGCGAATGCACCGCGTCGGCCATCATGGCGCCACTGTGGCCGCCTACGCCGGCGGCGAATTTGAAGAGGAGTAGCAGCAGATTGACCGCTGCCCCAGCGGCGATGATGCCGACGAGTGCCCGTTCACGCGCGCTGTCCGTCGGCTCGCCGCAGGGGGTGTTTGGGGTGATCTCAGCCATCGTCAGAGGCGCTCCGAAGCCAGTTCGGCCAGGGCGCTACGCTCGCCTTTGACCAGATTAACGTGCGCAAAGAGTCGCTCGCCACGCATTTTATCGATCATGTAAGCTAGGCCGTTGCTCTGGGCGTCGAGGTAGGGCGAATCGATCTGCTCGATGTCGCCGGTGAAGACCATCTTGGTTCCCTCGCCGGTGCGGGTGATGATGGTCTTGATCTCGTGCGGCGTCAGGTTCTGCGCCTCGTCGACGATGCAGAAAGTCTCCGAGAGACTCCGTCCGCGAATGAAGGCCAGCGCCTCGATCACGAGCCGGTCGCTCTTCTGCAGCTCATCCAGCCGGCGCAGATCCTTCGATCCGGGGGTGAACTGGGCGCGGATGACGTTGAGGTTGTCGAAGAGCGGCTGCATGTAAGGCGCCACCTTGTCTTTGCCCGACCCGGGCAGGTAGCCAATGTCTTTGTTGGCCAGCGCCACGATGGGGCGCGCCAGGAGGATCTGCTTATAGTCGTCCATCTGTCGGAGAGCCGAAGCCAGCGCCAGAAGCGTCTTGCCCGTGCCTGCGCGACCGGTGATGCCGACGAGCTTCACCTCCGGGTCGTTGAGCACCTCGAAGGCGAAGCTCTGCTCCACGTTGCGAGGCCGGATGCCAAGGCCCACGGCCGCGCCCTTGTCCACACGGTGGAAGCGCTCGGTGAAGGGCACATAGCGCGCGGGCACAGAGTTTCGGTGGCTTTTGAGGATGAAGCAGGCGTTCGGTTCGGGGCGTTTGGGTAGCCCGAAAAGGTCGGCCTCGACGCCCTCGGGCGTGGCGTAGAGGCGGTCGATAAGCTCCGGGTCGATGCCCTCGTAGACGGTCTCATTTTCACTGAAGGGCACGAAATCCGTCACCTTGTCCGTGAAATAATCCTCAACCGGAATGCCCAGCGCGCGGGCCTTCATACGCATGTTGATGTCTTTGGTGACAAGGATGGTGAGCATGTCCGGATGTCGCTCGGCCACGGTCACGGCTGCGGAGAGGATGCGGTGGTCGGGGATACGCTCGGGGAAGGAGTTGGCCACGCGCCTCTGGTAATGGTCGCCCACGACGACGTAGAGCATGCCGCGTCCCGGGCCGAGCGATGCGCCGCGCAGGTGCAGCTCGTTGGAGGTCAGTTCGTCGAGCCGACGGACGAAGGCGCGGGCGTTGTAATGGATCTGTTCACTGCCCTTCTTGAATCGGTCCAGCTCCTCGAGCACGGTGATGGGCAGATAGATGTCGTTGTCCTCGAAATGGTCGATGCAACTGTAGTCGTGCAGGATGACGTTGGTGTCTAAGACGAAGTTCTTTTTCATAACGAGTAAGATGTGTGTAGGGTGAATGGTTGGTGGTTATCCGAGGCTCGGAGAATCGGGGGCGAAATAAGGGGCTTTTCGCCGAAGGCGTGTGCCTTCGGGAACCTTCATCGGTGCGTTTTGATGCTTTTCGGAGTCTTGGAAGGCTTGCAAGCAGCTGGATTGACCCACTTCGCGCACGCCGCGCAGGGCATCGAGTTCCGCCGACCGCTGAAGACGTCGCCCGTACTGGAGCAAGTGCTGCATGACTATCGCAAGGAGGTGCCCTTCATCAGCGACGATGTGGTGATGTACAAAGAGATTCACAAGACGGTCGCCTTCCTCAAGCGGATGAAGGTGGACAATCTGTAAATCCCCCCGTCGCCCCTCACGAAACATCCCCCGGGTACGGACCGCAAGTCCGCCGCTCGGGGGATTTTTTTGGGGGGTTGCGGGTAGCTCTAATCGTCTTCTTCGCGTGAGTTCGATGTAAGAATACCAGAGAGAGAGTTTCTACGGGGGCCACGCAACGCCTCAAACCACTTTTGGGCTCTTGCACCGCCGGTGCAATAAGTTTCTCCTCTGACTGAAGGGGGCTGTCTCCACATAGGGTGGGGCAGCCCCC
>ERZ773056.196-NODE-196-length-30377-cov-240.085713_pt1 | contig 30377 bp, 27 predicted proteins | sample MGYA00580857_ERZ773056 | MGnify/ENA primary metagenome ERZ773056 (study PRJEB29015, sample SAMEA2737996) | human oral metagenome | biome: human oral; feature: human-associated habitat; material: dental | place: China | collected 2114 ... | reverse complement strand
ACCCCAAGAAGGATCCTAAGAAGCCCGCTCCTCAGCTCGCCCCCACCCCCAACCCGCTCGATACCGCCGCGGACCTGGAACTGTTTGTCGCGTGCGTGTCCGCCGGCCTCAGCCCGGCGCGGGCTGCCGCCGCGGTCGCTACCACCAGCTCCTGTGTCGCGTGGCGGAGTACCGCCAGCCTCCTGTCCCTGGGGGTTGACGTCGACCGGGCGTGGCGGGAACTCGCCCAGGCCCCTGGTTTGGGCGAGCTGGCCGCCCTGGCGCGCAGCTCCCACCACTCCGGTGCTGGGTTGTCGAACGGGTGTTCACGGATCGCGGCGCGGTTGCGTGACGACGGTGCCGACCATGCCACCGCCGAGGCCGAACGCGCCGGGGTGCTCATTGCCCTGCCCATGACCTTGTGTTATTTGCCGGCTTTCTTCCTCCTGGGCCTTGCCCCCATGGTCATCAGCCTGGGAACCAGTATTCTTTCCTCCCACTAGTTTCTTGTAAAGGAACCCATCATGAGTCGCCTCATGCATCTCCCCGTCACTGCCACTACTACCCTTATGGACACCACCATGAATCTGCTCGCCAAGGCGTTCGAACGCCTTGGTCGGTTCGATAACGACGAGGGGACAACCACCATCGAGTACGCTATGGCGGCCCTCGCCGCGGCCGCGCTGGCCGGCGTCCTCTATGTGATCGTCACCTCGCCCACCGTGCACGATGCCCTCCAGGGCATTATCACGAACGCCCTCTCCAACACCCCCTAACCGCCATGTTGGGGAACGATGATGGTGCTGTCACCGTCGAAACCGCCATTGCCACCGGCGCCCTGATCGCGGTGTTCACCACCCTGGTCGCCGGCCTGGTGGCCGTGGGCGCTCATCTTGCTGCCATCGACATTGCCGGCGCGGCCGCCCGGGCCTACACCATTGGTGTGCCCTACGAGCCGCCTCGGGGTGTCGTCACCATCACCGAATCCGGTGGGCTGGCCACCGCCACCGCCGTCGTGCCCAGCCCCTTGGGGGCCCAAACCGCCCGCGCTGTCTTCCCCATCGAACAAGAATTCGGAACGCCATGAGCGGGCTCACCACCCTGCGTGATGACGGTGGTAGCGCCACCATCACCACCGCCGGCCTCATTGTCGCCCTTATCCTCGTGGTCCTGGCCCTCACCCACGGCATCCGGGGCACCATTGCCAGCCACCACGCCAAAGTCGTGGCAGACCTCAGCGCCGTGGCCGGCGCCTACGCCGCCTACACGGGTGCCGACCCTTGCGACACGGCCGCCACCATCGCCCGTCGTAATGCGGCAATCCTCGACCGCTGCACCACCAGCGGCGATGACGTCACCGTGACCGTTTTCGACGCGTCAGCCCGCGCCGTCGCTACCGCCGGCCCACGCTAACTATCTAACATCGAACATATTTTCTGCAACAGGGTGATTGCGCCGCGTTTGTCTAACGGCTGGTTTCCGTTCCCGCACTTCGGCGACTGCACGCATGACGGGCACCCTGACTCGCACCTACAGCCCGCCACCGTCACCGCGGTCGCCGAAACCCACTCGCCAAACCGGGAAAACCCGCAGTCCGCGAACCCCGCCCCGCCCGGATAGCCGTCATACACAAACACCGTGGGCAGCCCCGTGTCCTGGTGCAACGCTGTCGACACCCCACCAATATCCCATCGGTCACAGGTCGCCACCAGCGGCAAAAGCCCAATTAGTGCATGTTCCATCGCGTGCAACGTGCCCGGCACATCCTGAATCCCCAACTCCGCCAACACCACTGGATCTATCGTGATCGCCACCGCCCGAGTCACCAGCGACTCCGGCGGCATACCCAACGGCACTGCTGCTAGCGTCGCCCCGCCCGGATCCCGCACCGCATAGCCCGTCACCTGCTGGGTCACCTCCACCAGCATGTTTGCCACCCGCAGCCCCGGCGCCACCTCATCGCATGCCGCATCAGGCGCCGACACCACCCGAATCGTCGTCGACGACAGCGCCTGCGTGAAATAATCCGGCATCTCCCCGTGCACCAACGCCACGCCCTCCGCCAGCGATAACTCATCCACCACATAGCTATGTCCCTGATGCAAATACACCGCGCCCGGATGCACCTGGCTTGCCGCCTGGCCGGCATCAACTGTGCCTACCACCCGGCCCGTCGTCGACTCCACAATCGTGACCTCCCGGCCCGAACCCCGCACACTCACCACCCGATGTGGGTCCGGCTGCCCCGGTGGCACCGCCGCATAATATCCCCGTGGTCGCCGCCGCAACCACCCGTCCGTCACCAGCCGGTCCACCACCGGCCCCGCCCGAAACCACGCAACTTCCCGATCCGTCAGCGGCGCCTCCAATGCCGCGCACAGAATATGGCCGGCAAGAATGTGGGGATTGGTGGGATCGAACACCGCCGCCTCCACCGGCCTGCTGATGAGCGCATCCGGGTGATGCACCAAATACGCATCCAGCGGATCCGCACTGGCGATAAGCGCCACCGTGGCGGCCTGATTCCGCCGCCCGGCACGCCCTGCCTGCTGCCAAAAACTCGCAAGAGTTCCCGGAAACCCGGCAGTAATCACCGCATCCAAACCCCCAATGTCAATCCCCAACTCCAGGGCATTGGTGGCGGCAACCCCCAATAGCTCACCATCGTCGAGCGCTAGTTCGATCCGCCGCCGGTCGGCCGCTAAATAACCGGCCCGATAGGCGGCAACCCGGGCGCCCAGGTCTGGTCTACCAACCCTGGCCAACTCCGTTTGGGCGCGCAGCGCTACGAGCTCCGCGCCGGCCCGGGACTTGGTGAACACCAGGGTGCGGGCACCCTCGACGAGGAAATCCGCCATGAGCAGTGCCGCCTCCGTGGTGACGGAACGCCGTCGGTCACTAGGGCGAACGTTGGCTTGCCGCCCCTCATCCCCCGCATCCGCCGCCAAGCCTTCCCCCGTGCCCCCACCGGAAGCCTCACCGGAGTCTTCGCCGAGGGCCCCGTCGGGGGAATCCGCTGGCCCGGCTTCCGTGAGAATAATGGTGCGCCGACCCCGCGGCGACCCATCCTCGGTGACCGCCACCACATCAGGGTCGCCAATGAGCTGTGCCGCTTGTTGGGCCGGATTATTGCTGGTGGCGGACGCCAGAATCACGACCGGCCCGCCAGTTTTCGGCTCACACCCACCACGTCCGCCGGCCCCAATCTCACGCCCGTCTTCCCCCACATTCCCCCGTGGCTGCTGTGCGCGCCGGGCGAGCCGGAGCAGCCGCCGGAGCACCAGGGAAACATGCGCCCCAAAAACACCCCGGTATTGGTGGGCCTCATCCACGATGACATATCGCAGGTTCGCAAGCAGCCGCCGCCACAGGTCCGGGTAGGCGAGAATCCCGCCGTGGAGCATGTCCGGGTTAGTGACCAGGTAGCGGCTGGTGGCCCGAATGGTGCGGCGGGCCTCGGTGGGGGTGTCGCCGTCGTAAGGCGCGGGGTTGATGCTGGCTAGCGCCGGGTCGGCCCGGCAGAGCCGTAGTATTGCGGTGAGCTGGTCGTTTCCCAAGGCTTTGGTGGGGGTGAGGTAGAGGGCGCAGGCTGCCGGGTTGCGGGCCAGGTCGGTGAGGGCGGGGAGTTGGTAGCCCAATGATTTCCCCGACGAGGTGCCGGTGGCGATAATGACGTGGCGCCCATCGTGGGCGGTGGTGGCGGTGAGGCTTTGGTGCTGGTAGGGGCGGGTGATGCCATATTCGTCGGCAAGCTGGGTGATGAGTGGGGGATATGCCCAGGTGGGCCAGTCGCCGTAGACTGCGGGTCGGGGCGGCTGGGTGATGGTGGTGCGGTAGGTGGGGGTCATGGATGGTCCTTGGTGGCAAAGAATCAAGTACAACCATTAAGCATAAGGGTGTGAATCAGGCCACTGATCTATTCTTTGGGGGGTAAACATGGAACACTAGAGGATGGTTGTCACATGAGGTTTTGTATCTTCGCGGCATTGTAGCAAGGTGATGTGCCTCTGATTTATTGTGTTGCCCCATGGTTTGTGGCGTCGGGCGTGTGTTCAGCAATGATAGGTTGCCGAGATGAGCGCGCTTGATCTGCCCTGATAACAATCTCTTATTGACTATATATGAAGGAAAATACTATGGCTAAAGGCACTGTTAAATGGTTTAATGCTGAGAAGGGTTTTGGGTTTATCGAGCCGGAGGATGGTTCGGCTGACGTGTTCGTGCACTATTCCGAAATCAACGGTGATGGGTTCCGATACCTGGAGGAGGATCAGGTAGTGGAGTTTGAAGTGGGTGGCGGGGCTAAGGGCACCCAGGCATTGAACGTTCGTGTGATTCGGTAATTGGTTGGTGATCCTTGCTCTTGTGGGGGTGAGAGCAAGTAAGCTTTTCGACGCTTGCCCCTGGTGGCTGCGTGAAAAAATAGCCCCCGGGTCTGGGGGTTTTATGGGGGCGTTGGACATTTATGTCAGGTGCAGCCGTATTATAAGGAATCGTCTGTAATTTTTTTATGTTCACATTGAGACACTGAGATTGAGATTGAGGTTCATTCGGTTCATGGCTGAAGGCAATGACATCAAGCGTCTGGTCATCGTTGAGTCCACGACGAAGGCCAAAAAGATTGCCCCCTATTTAGGCAGTAATTACATCGTTGAGGCGTCGGTGGGTCATATCCGCGACCTGCCGCGGGGGGCTGCTGATGTGCCGCCGAAATATAAGAAGGAGCCATGGGCGCGACTCGGGGTGAATGTGGATAAGAACTTCACCCCGTTATATGTGGTGAGCCCAGATAAAAAGAAGAAGGTGGCGGATCTTAAGGCCAAGCTCAAGGATGTGGATGAGCTGTTGTTGGCCACCGACCCGGACCGGGAGGGCGAGGCAATTGCGTGGCATTTGCTGCAAACCTTAAAGCCCAAGGTGCCGGTGCGACGCATGGTGTTCCATGAGATCACCAAGCCGGCGATTTTAGCGGCAGCCCAAAACACCCGGGAGCTGGACAATAACCTGGTGGATGCGCAGGAAACCCGCCGCATTTTGGACCGGCTGTATGGCTATGAGGTCTCCCCGGTGTTGTGGAAGAAGGTGATGCCCCGGCTGAGCGCGGGCCGGGTGCAGTCGGTGGCGACCCGGGTGATTGTGGATCGGGAACGCAACCGCATGGTGTTTGTGCCGGCCGAGTATTGGGACTTGGCAGCCGAGTTCACGGCCCCCGCGTCGGCGGGCACGGCGTCGCAAGGCTCGTCGACAAGCACGGATGGTGGGGACGACCGGAAGTTTACGGGCCGGCTGAGCAGGGTCAACGGCAAGCGGGTGGCCGCGGGCCGGGATTTCAACGATCGTGGCGAGCTCACAAGCGACGCTGTGGTGGTGACCAAGGCGCAGGCCGAGCAGCTGGCCACCCAATTGCATCACGTGACCCTGCCGGTCATAAACGTGGAGGAGAAGCCGTACACCCGGAAACCATCAGCACCGTTTATGACTTCAACGCTGCAACAGGAGGCGGGCCGGAAGCTGCACTACACGTCGGAACGCACCATGCGGGTGGCGCAGCGACTGTACGAAAACGGGCACATCACCTATATGCGTACCGACTCCACAACCCTATCTGAGCAGGGCTTGCAGGCCGCCCGGCAGCAGGCCATCGCTTTGTTCGGCAAGGATCATGTGGCGGATGCGCCGCGCCGCTACGACCGTAAGGTGAAGAATTCGCAGGAGGCCCACGAGGCTATCCGCCCGGCCGGAGAGCAGTTTTCCACCCCAGCGGAGCTCCGGTCACAGCTGGATGCGGAGGAGTATAAGCTGTACGAACTGATTTGGCAGCGCACAATCGCCTCGCAAATGGCGGATGTGAAGGGCGTGTCCATGAAGGTCACGATCGGCAACGAGGATGTGGAGTTCACCACGACGGGCCGCACGGTCACGTTCGCCGGGTTCCTGCGCGCCTATTCGGATGCGATTGCCGACGCCGCCGCGAGCTCCGACGCGAACCAAAGCCGGCTGCCGCACCTGAAAGTCGGCGACGAGGTGGCGATTTCCGATGTTGCCGCCGACGAGCACACCACGAACCCGCCCGCCCGCTACACCGAGGCATCGCTGGTGAAAAAGATGGAGGATTTAGGCATCGGCCGCCCCTCCACATACGCCAGCATCATTAAAACCATTCAGGACCGCGGCTACGTGTATTCGCGCGGCAATGCGCTGGTGCCCAGCTGGGTGGCGTTCGCCGTGGTGGGGTTGATGGAGAAATCATTCGCCGCCCTGGTGGACTATGATTTCACGTCCTCCATGGAGGACGAGCTCGACGACATTGCCGCAGGTAACGAGGTTGGTGCGAACTGGCTCAAGGGGTTCTATTTCGGCGACGAGCACGCCTCCGACGCCACCGCCGAAACCATCGCCCGCCAGGGCGGCCTGAAAGCGCTGGTGGGCAATAACCTGGAGCAGATTGATGCGCGAGTGGTCAACTCCCTGCCGCTTTTCGACGACGACCAGGGCCGACCCATCTATGTGCGGGTGGGCCGGTACGGCCCCTACCTGGAACGCCAAATCGGGGTGAAACCGGACGGGGAACCCGAATTCCAGCGCGCTAACCTTTCCGACACCACTACCCCGGACGAGCTCACGCTGGAGTTCGCAGAGAAACTCTTCGCCACCCCCCAATCGGGCCGGGAGCTGGGCGTGAACCCCGCCAACGGCCGGGTCATTGTGGTCAAAGAGGGTAGGTTCGGGCCCTATGTCACTGAGATCATGGGTGCGGACGAGAAGGAAAAAGTGGCGGTGTCCGCGGAACAGATTGTTGCCGAGGAGCGGGCCGCGGAAGACGCCCAGCGCGCCGCCGAGGGCAAGCGGGCCAAAAACTGGGAGACCAAAACCGCGATTGCCGCGAAGGAAAAACGCATCAACCAGATCATTGAGGAAACCCTGAAGCCGGCCACCGCCTCCTTGTTCTCTAGCATGGACCCGTCCACGGTGACCCTGGAGGAAGCCCTGCAATTAATCTCCCTGCCCCGGGAGGTGGGGGTGGACCCCACCGACGGTCAGATGATTACCGCCCAAAACGGCCGCTACGGCCCCTATCTGAAGAAGGGCACGGATTCCCGATCCCTAAGCAGTGAGGAACAAATCTTCACCATCACCCTGGACGAGGCCCGCCGCATTTATGCAGAGCCGAAACGCCGGGGTCGGGGCGCCGCCACCCAGCAGGCCATTAAGGAACTGGGCGATAATGACGTGTCCGGCAAGCCCATGAGCGTGAAGGATGGCAGGTTCGGCCCTTATGTGACGGATGGGGAAACCAATGCGTCGCTACGCAAGGGTGACGATCCGCTCACCCTGACGGATGCGCGGGCCAACGAACTCTTGTCCGAGCGGCGCGCCAAAGAGGCCGCGGACGGCGGGCCGAAAAAGAAGGCCACGAAGAAAACCGCGGCAAAGAAGAAAACTACGACGAAGAAGGCGGTGAAAAAACCGGCGAAAACCACCAAGCGGGTCGTGAAGGCCGGCAGCCGCAGTAAATAATCACCCGATTGTGTGAAACACGGCACGAAACGTCTGGTTTCGGCTCTCAATCTCCGATAGGATTTGTATTACAAACATTTTATCGGCAACTATCGGATGTGGAGTTTGTGATGAAACTGCGTGCGGCACTGGCGGTAACGGCGACCATGCTTGTCGGTGCCGTGGGCGTGGGTGGGTTATCCGGTTGCGCCCTACCGACCGGCATGGCGGGTCTTGGCAACGGCGGCGGTACTGGCGGGCTGACCGGTACACAGGTGGCGGACACTGAATGTCACCCCCAACTCGATCTGGCTGAAACCGCTTTCGGACTGTGGGTAACTGCTAAGAAAATCCCCATCCAGGGCGGCAGCCACCAGTTTTATTTCACGATACAGGACAACCACTTCGACCCCTGCGCCGACCTCAGCTGGGTGAGCCTCCAGGGCGTGGAGCAGGACCCGGCGCACTACGATCCCATGGCAATGGAATCCGCACAACGCACCCTCATATTTTTTCATCGTGACCAATTGATTACCGACGCGAGTTTCCTCCTCGCCTACGATGCGCGCGACATCACGGTCGCCGACAACCAGCTAGAGGTCACCTACGAGGCCCTGGCCTACCCGCGCGTGACCGAGGGGCCCACCCAGAAAATCACCTATAAATATGCGGATGGGGCGCTGCGGCAGGAAACCAACCCCACCATCGACGTGAAACCCTTGAAACTGGACTTCCACACCAATCCGCCCGCGAGCGATGCCATCACCATCCCCCTGGGTAACGCGAATTACTCGCCCGCAATTAAAACATATGAAGGTAATGTGCTTGCCGACGTCCCCATGGGCGACGGAAAGATCCTCTGCGATTTCTACCTGACCCAGAAAACCAGCGGTCCGAGCTGCACGAACCGGCAGAAAGCCACCTGGCCAATCGTCAATGAGGGCCCCGGTCAGGCACCAACCAATAGCGACAGCAAGAGCAACAGTGAGGGCAAAACCAATTTCGCATCCTTCTCGTTCAGCCCACCACCATCATTGCGCACATCCTATTTCCCGTCGGGGAATATCAACCCCGAGGACACATTCCCGGACGAGTCCGTGGTGCAAGTGGGCCCCTATTTTGTAGACACCCGCGGCGATACCGTCAAGATTTCGAATAATTCCAGCACCGTGGTGCTTGGCGACGGCGTGGCGGAGCTCCGGGACGAGCCACTATTCACCTTGGATAAATCCCGGTGGCCGCAGGACCTCAAGTCGAGCAGGTAGCCCTATTTTGGTTGGGTTTTTGGCTTCAATTTTATGAGCTCAGTAATCAGGTGGGGCATCGCTGTGCTAGTAGTTTCTCGGTTGACCTCATCAAAGGCACAATGCGTGACTTGCTTCACAGCCTGTTCATAATCTTCCACTGGGAAGTTATCTGAAACCCTTTTCCCATTGAGCCTTTCTCCACCCTGTAATTTTTCGCCCATAGTTTTTCGAGGAATGTTTTTGTTTCGAATGTCTTCGAAATGTGCTAGAAGCCAGGCTTCAAAACTTTCATGGGACACCACAAAGTGGTATTCGGTTTTGTTGCGATCAGTTGCCTTTTTTGCTGCCTTAAATGCTTGACGGAACTGCTTATCACTGGTTTCATCAACATCAACAACATAATATATTGCGGAAAAGGGCGCGTCATCCTCTCTGCTAATGGTGGTTTTTGTCTGCTCAATGAGGTTTTCTGGTGATTGTGATTCTGTTATTATGGTAAGGCTATGCAACCTTAAACGACTTCTTAAAAGTTTGAAATAGTCTTTTTCGGTGCATTCTCCCTGCACAAAGAGGAGAATGGGCTTAGACGTGGAGCGCATTCCTGGACGTCCACGCCCGTGTGATTTTATGTTTTTGCCTTTGCTCCTTTTGGCCATGTTCTATGCTTCCGTTTCTGTTGTCGCTGCACGCAATCCATCTAGGGCCTCGGCAATGCCTCGTGAGGAAGTGATAGGAACAGCGCCAAAGACGCCCTGGAGGTAGCGCTTTTCAATATTGTGATTATCACGTGATGAAAATTCGCTCAAAGCAATGAGCTCGGAAATTGATTGCTGTTTTTCTACAAACCATACTTCGTTGCGATCTAGCGCTTCCGTGGGGTGGTTGCCTAGGAGCGTGAGATCATGGGTCGTGAAAATCAACTGTGCACCCTGGGTATTGATCTCTTCATCCTGGAAATAGTGAATGAATTCACGCAGCAATGTGGGGTGCAAGCTGCTATCTAGTTCATCAACGATAAGGAGTGCACCATGGTAAAGCGCATAAAGCGCCGGGAAAATAGTATCAATCCATACCTGTGTGCCTCGTGATTCATCTTCTTCTTTGAGAACAAAGCCATTCGATTCGCCTTCGTGATGGAACTCAATATATTGTTGGAGGTATTCGTCAAAAGATATATCTTGTGGTGGGTTACCTGAAACTTCTGCCTGCGTTTTTTCTAAATAGATGAGCAATTCTCGGAAGCTTTCCGGTAATGCTTCTTCCTTCTTAACGGAGACGTCTGTTATTCCCACATCCGCGGCGGTCATTATGAGTTTGAGCAGTTTCAGCCAATTGATATTTTGTGAGGCAAGCTTCATGACCCAAGAATGGCGGGCTTCCCGATCTGAATCAGAGACATGGATCGGGGGAAGTACCTTATCTTTCCACCAGTACACTGCGCCAATAAACCGACCCGCATTTTTTATTGTTGACCAGGCGCTAAAACATAATGCGGTTGGCTTGAGAAATTGATTAATGTTCTCTTGTGCGGCGATGGGGATTTGTGCACCTTTGCCAAAAATGATTGTGTCACGTTCGCGCTCAAAAATGAGCTGCCAAATTCGTTTGGCATTGGCATATAAGCTTTCTTCAACGATGCCGGCTTTATCCAACACTAATGTCCACCGATACCGAACATCCTCATACTCGTATTCAGTGATGAATGTGGTGGGACTATTTTTATAAAGTTTGTGTGGATCATATAAATCTTTTACCAAGTCTTCGTCTCGTATTGACGAGGCAATGGCATTGTGCAGTATTCCCAGTGGCTTGATTATGTTGGTCTTACCGGAAGCATTAGCGCCAAAAATTGCCGCCCGCTTAAGAACAAGATCATTCCATGACTCGTTCTCGCGGGGTCGTAGTGTTTGAAACTTTGGGGACTGCATGTCCAAAGTAGCTTCATAAGCAAATGATCGGTAGTTCTCGACCGTGAACGAAAGCAACATACCCATATTCTAGGCTGAAATTTGCACTTTTTGTGCATTATGGCGCTTATTGAGTGTGTTTTTGCTTATGTTCTTCCCCAAGAGAGTCCGTCGTCAAGCATTGTGGAAGAGTGCTTGCGATTGCGCGGTTGGCTAATGCGGAAATCGCCAGGATGGGCGGCATCGGGCTTCCGCCAGCAGATCCACAGGACCCGCCGATGGAGGAAGCGTAACGACCACCGCATGCCAGTGGTCGTTACGGTTTATTGCAAACAAGCTCGCTTGTCGACACCCCAAGGTGCATTATCCGCAGCTATAGCTGCATTTCCTCCAGGATCTTTCCGGTGGGCTTGTCGCTGCCGGCCACCGGTTCCTCGGTCAGAAACACCTTGGAGGTGGCGGATTCGAATGGCATCCACACGTCTTTATGTTCCTCTGGGGTGATTACCCCGGCCGAATTGATGCGGCCGGCTTGGTTCACGCTCCACACCTGGATTCCCATACCTTTTCTCACCTCGGGGGTGCCCTGCACCATTGCCCCGGCCTTATTCATGGTGGTGGATGACACCAGGTGGAGTCGTACCCCACTGGAACTCATGGTGATGCTCTGGGCATCCGCGGACTGCATGATCTCGGACATCGCCTGGTTGGTAGGCCCGGTGCTGGGGGCGGAGAGCAGCTTGGGCAGGAGGAATCCGCTGCCGGCCAAGAGCGCGACCACCGCGGCCGCCGCGGCAATGAACATGATGCGTTGCTTCGATAAACGAAACCGCCAATTGCCCAGGTTGATAACGCGCCCGCCACCGGCACCACTCGCCTCGCCGGCACCGGTCCCACCCGAATCCGCCTTGGCCGCGGTTACATCCGCAGGCTCCGCAGCATCCGGGTCCGTGGTGGCAGCGTCTGTGCTGCTCATCGCGTCTGCTCCTGCGGTGGCCAGGATGCCGGAATCCCCCTCCGGTTCGATCCCGTCGATGGCTGCCAGCACAGTATCCTTCAGGGAATCCGACGGGGTGACCGGCACCGTGGACAACGCTAGGGCGTCGGCAAGCTCAGCGTCGGCTAATTTCTCGTCGGGTAGCCAGGATTGGTCCTTAGTAGTCATCGTGCCTCTTTCTTATTAGTAACATGCAGGGCAGATTTTAGTTTTTTCAATCCATCACGGACCCGGGTCTTAGCCGTTCCCAGGGGAATGCCCAGGTGGTCGGCGAGTTGTTGCTGAGTGAGCCCACCAAAATAGGTGAGCATAATGGCGGTGCGGTGCGGCTCCCCAATGTCGTTTACCGCGGCACGCAAATGCTCACCCTCAACACTAGTTATGGCGTCTTCTTCCACATCAATGTAGCGGGTGAGCTGTTCAAGCATGGTGGTGCGCTCGTCGCGCGCGAGTGCCGCCATGCGGGAACGAAGCTTATCAATGGCGCGGGAGCGGGCCAGGCGCAGCACCCACCCCTGCGCGCTCCCTCTTTCGGGGGAAAACATTGGGGCGGTGCGCCAGATTTCCACAAATACCTCTTGGGTGATTTCTTCGGCGATGGCCCGGTTGCGGAGTACCTGCATGCAGATACCCATGACTCGGGATGCTAGCCGATCATAAAGTTCGCCGAATGCGCGCTTGTCACCAGTGGCGACCTGCACAAGTAGCTCTTCGCTGGATAGATCCATGGTTATCCAGAGTAGCGCCCCACACAGGTTTGTGCTTTTTACCACTCATCATTACTGCCCCGATTTTTCCTCGGTCATCATCGTGGTTTCCTGAGAATCCATCCCCGACGGTGCCATGGAATCGGACGGGCTCATGGCCTCCGACGATGACGGCGTCATGGCATCCGATGGCGTGTTCGACATGGACATTGCGGGCGACATGGCTGGTGCGGACGCCGGCGACATCGCCCCAGTTTTATCGCACGCAACCAGACCCGTGGCGGCCAGCCCCAATGCGCAGGTGATGGCAATAAATTTACGGTTGGTCATGACTGTCTCCTTATCGTATGTGGTAGCCGCCATGATTTGGCGGTCATAAAAGAGTTCGGAGTCCTCAAATATTTGGATTGGTCCAATCCAAAGCGGCGGTTGGCACCGAATATTCCCACAAGAACTTTGAAAGGACTTTACTCATGGTTTCTCTTATTCTGATAGGTCTTATCGGCGGGGTGTTAACGAGTCTTTCTCCCTGCATTATCCCGGTGCTGCCACTGGTTTTGGCCGTAAGTGCCGGGGATAAGCGGCGCCCCTACTATGTGGTGGCCGGCATGGTTGTCAGTTTTGCTGCGATCACCCTCAGTGGTTCGATCGTGCTCAATTTGTTGGGGCTGCCCCAGGACACGGTGCGCTGGGTGGGCATTGGGTTGCTCGTCCTCGTGGGCCTGGGCATGCTCATTCCGGTGCTGGGCGAGTGGGTGCAGGCGCCATTCGACCGGCTGCCCCGCCTCCACGCGCTCCTGACCAAGGCGCAGGGTCGGGGCGGTTTCGTGGTGGGGTTGGCCCTGGGCGCGGTGTACGTTCCGTGCGCCGGGCCGGTCCTGGCCGCCATTACTGTTGCCGCGGCTACCGGCGAGGTTGATACCTCGATCATCGCTTTGACCATCGCGTTTGCCATTGGTGCGGCCATTCCGCTGTCCATGTTTGCCCTCGGCGGCAATCGCATGAGCGACTGGTTTCGATCCCACCACACCGCTTTTCGACGCTCGGCCGGTGCCGTCGTCATCGCCATGGCGGTCCTGCTTGCTGTCGACGCCCCAACGGCCCTCCAACGGCTCGTGCCCGATTGGACCAGTAGTGCCCAACAGGCCCTAGGAAACCACATCATCGGAAACCAAGACCTGGAGTCCTGTCGTAAGGGTGACCCCGGGACGCCACATGATTGCGGCCCAGTGCCGCAACTATCCAGGCTAGAGAACTGGATCAACACCGACCAGGCCATTGATCCGGCCACCTCGGGGAAGGTGACCCTGGTGGATTTTTGGGCCTATGCCTGTATCAACTGCCAACGTGCTAACGAGCACGTCGTCAAGCTTTACGACCACTACAAAGACTATGGCCTCGACGTCATCGGCGTGCACGCACCCGAATATGCATTCGAACGGGATGCGGACAACGTTCGGAAGGCCGTCGTAGCGCAGCACATCAAGTACCCGGTGGCGCAGGATAATAGCTTCGCCACCTGGAAGAACTTCCATAACCGCTATTGGCCGGCGCACTATCTTGCGGACCACACCGGTCGGCTGCGGCAGGTGCACGAGGGCGAGGGCAAATACGCGGAGACCGAGCGGGTGGTGCGGCAGCTCTTGCAGGAGCGCAATCCGGGCATTGCACTACCAAACCCGATTGAACAGGACGAACACGCCATCACTGAGCCGCGATCCCCGGAAACCTACCTGGGTGCCTCCCGGTCACAGTACCGGGTTTCGGGAACTCCGCCGCTGGGATATTATGCGCTTCAGGGCGAGTGGGACGTCAACCCCATGGACATCACGCCCCGGAGTGATGGGGCGGCGGTGGAGCTTCACTACCAGGCCCGTTGGGTGCAATTGGTGGCCTCTGGGCGGGGAACGGTTACGGTCAAACGCGCCGATGGTACTGAACAAACTTTCGATATCACTGGTGACGGTACAGTGGATATTATTCGTAAAGATAATGGGGATCCAGAACTTATCACCATTGCGCCATCCCCAGGTGTTCATCTGTATTCCATTACTTTTGGCTGAGTAATTCTGCGATATTGTTCACAATACTACCGCAAATCGGGCATAGTCACAGAAAATCGGGCATACTTGGCGGTATAGATATGTCGTCAGGAAGGGTGCTTTCAGAATATGAAAGATATCGTTGGTAATAAAGTTGTGCTTATTGGCGCAGGCGATGTGGGCGTCGCTTACGCGTATGCTCTGGTGAATCAGGGCACGTGCGATCACCTGGCAATCATCGACATCGATGAAAAGAAGTTGGAAGGTAACGTCAAGGACCTCAACCACGGCGTGGTGTGGGCATCTTCGCGGACTCGGGTGTCAAAGGGCACCTACGCGGATTGCGCCGACGCCGCTATGGTCGTCATTTGCGCCGGTGCCGCCCAAAAGCCTGGTGAAACGCGGTTGCAGCTCGTTGGCAAGAACATGAAGATCATGAAGTCCATCGTGGACGAAGTGATGTCCAATGGCTTTGATGGTATCTTCCTGGTCGCATCCAACCCGGTGGACATCCTCACCTATGCCGTATGGCAGTACTCGGGCCTGGATTGGCACCAGGTTGTCGGCTCCGGCACCGTGCTGGACTCCGCCCGGTTCCGCTATATGCTGGGTGAACGCTATGCTGTTGCCCCCACCTCGATTCACGCCTACATCATTGGCGAGCACGGCGACACCGAGCTACCGGTGCTATCGTCCGCCACCATTGCCGGTGTGTCGATGCGGAAGCAGCTGGAGAGGGACCCCAACCTCGAAGGTGAGCTCGAAAAAGTCTTCGAAGAGACCCGTGATGCTGCCTACAACATCATTGAGGCCAAGGGTTCAACCTCGTATGGTATCGGTATGGGCTTAGCTCGTATCACCCGTGCCATCCTGCAAAACCAGGATGTGGCGCTACCGGTGTCTGCCTTGCTCAATGGCGAATACGGTGAGGAAAACATCTACATTGGTACCCCGGCCATTCTGTACCGTGAGGGTATTCGTCGGGTGGTGGAGCTGGAGATCAGCGACCATGAGATGGAGCGTTTCAAGCACTCCGCCAAGGTGCTGCGCGAAATCCAGGAGGAATTCTTCCCAGCCAAGTAGTCTCAGGTAATTTCCCCAATTCCAAGTAAATTCTTGGGTAGTCGGGTAGTGGTTGAACCATTTTCGGGAATGGCCATGAACAGGGAAAATCTGACCAATCCTGTTCCGGTTGAGCCACTTGCCAGTGCTGCCCTGACCACAACAAACGCCCCCGCCACTCATCGTGAGAGCAGCGGGGGCGTTTGCGTCCGTGTCCGTGCCTGGGGAATGTTGGGCACCTTTGGGCGTCGAAAAGCAAGGGCCTATTTATCAAGATTATCTATAGCGTACTGTGCCTCCTCAGGGGTGAAACCGCTCCCATACTCGCTGGTCAGCTGGTCGTAGAGTTCGGAATCGGACATGGGCGTGTACTTTTGGTACGCCTTCGCCGCATCCAAAGCCTCGGCCTTCCAATCGGCTTTCACATTATCAATAGCGTATTGCGCAGCATCTGCCGGGTATTTTGAACCATACTCACTAGTCAACTGATCGTATAGCTTGGCTTTGGAAAAATCCGAATACTTGAGGTATGATTCCGCCGACCGAAGCGCATTCTTGTATTCGCGTGAAACGTTTTCGGCACCACTTCCGGTATCGCCCGAGCCCTCCTCGGAATCGCCTACAGTCCCGATCTGCGCAGCATCATCCTGCGTCCCACCAGATAACCCGCTATCTATATGGGTTGCCATCGCATTGGCGGACGACCTAGCCGCGGATGTCGTACTGGAAATATCGCCACAACCAGCAAGATTCATGACAAGAACGAAACCGGCAATGCCGCCAAGGGTGGCTTTATGCCATGTGGATTGATGAATCATCTCATCTCCTCTAGAAAAGCATGCTATAAACATGCGCTAATAAAATAACAAGATTATTTTAAGCATTTTGGGGCATCATTCTTTATGATTTCATATATGATTTGCGCCACTCAATGACCGTTTATAAGCACATCACGGATGATCTCGTTCATGCGCCTATCATGCTTGATACGAAGGTAATGCTGCTGTCTCATTCATGATTTTTACTAGCGTCAGCATGGTGCTTGAGTGAGCCAGCATTGACACTCTTGGTGTCAATTCCTGTGCTGATGCTGATGCAGCTTTCGTAGCGGATTGCTTGGCGGCGGGCGGTTTCACAGTGGGTAATGCCGGTATCAATGCTGCATCCCCCTTTACTTGCCTCCGTTGCCGAAATGTCGGTGGCTTCTTCGCCAAAGCCTCGACATTCCTGGTTTTTGGTTTCGTGGGGGTTGCTGGGGGTTCCGACATGGGCCCAGGCTGGAACCGCCCATATATCTACCGGCACATCCGCTATAAGCGCCACTCGTGCCATATTGCCATTGGTCGACAAGACTTCAGACTACTTACCTCTAATGGGGTTAGTGTCTTGTTGTATCTGTCCCATATCTAGTTGATTAGTTGTGTAGCAGCCCCATATGATTGCATACTGGTGGTTAATGCCATGAATAAAATTGCCCCGAACCGCTCTGATACTTTTTATTAACCCACCAACTAACCCAAATCTTAACCGTACAAACATTCCTACCTTTTCCCGCCACTATTCCTTCCCTTATCGCACCATCGGATAACACACAAGAAACACATCATGGACATAGCCAAACTTCGCACCATAGCATTGTTGATGCTCACGGCGTTTCTTGTGGTATCTTGCAGTAGCGCTGGGAAGAATGACGATCCAGACACAACCACCAGCGCATCTGCGGCGCCGCAGTGCCCGAAGCAGAAGCTTGACCTAGCGGAAACCGCCTTTGGCCTGTGGTTGCAGGGTAGAAAGATCCCGCAGCAGGAGGCGGGCTTGGCATGGGATTTCGAGGTGCTCGATAACCATTTCGACCCGTGCGCCAAGCTGAGCTGGGTGACCTTGCGGGGTGTGAGCCAGACGGTGGGGGAGGAACAGCAGTCCGCCTGGGATGATGCCACCCAAACGGTGGTGTTTTTCCACTACGACAAGTTGATTACCGACGTGCACCAGTTGGTGGCACCGCAAATCGGCAAGATTAAGGTGGAACCGGATACAATCACAGTGGAGTTCGCCGAGTTTTCCCCTAATTATCCCCGCGAATGGCATGGGGATTGGGAGGCTATCACCTATAAACTCAAGGGCGATAAGCTCGAACAAAAAACCGACCCGATTTTAGACATTCGGGCCCTAGACCTAGACTTCGGCAAGAACCCACCGCCGAGTTCCCACAGTGTGATTAGCCCCTATGGGAATGTGCACCAGAAACCATGGGATTATGAGGTGAAATCCGGGGTGTTGGCGCGGGTGCCCATGGATGATATCCAGATTTTGTGCGACATCGCCCACAAACCTAATGAGATTCACTGCCAGAACCAGCAGGAATCCACATGGCCGCTCATCGCCCCACCCAATGATGATGCGGGTGCAGATCGTGGCAATGGTGACACCAACCATGCCCACATTATTTTCGGAACCCCAAACCAGTTCTACACGTCCTTTTCGTTCCCCAGCAATACCACCGCCGGTGAGCTCATTGCCGACGAGGCGGTGACCAAGGTTGGCCAATATCTGATCGACACCCGGGGCGATAATGTGAAGATTTCCAATAATGCGTTCACCGTCACCCTTGCCAGCGGCGTCGCGGTCGCCGAGCAGAAACCCCTGGTCAAGCTGGATACTTCCAGGTTCCCCAATAATTTAGCGCCGTGGGAATAGCCTGAAGCTTATCGACGCTCGAAGCGGGGGAAGATCCGCAACTAACAGTATTGCCCGTAGCGCTGCTCCCGTTCGGATTGGTTTAGCTGGGGAATGTCAATGAGCTGGTGGGGGAAGGCATGGGTTTTATTGATGAGCCGATCCTTGACGGTCAACCCGTCCGGGTTTTGGAAATCAATAGAACCGAAAGCCACCCGGTAGGAGTCGATGACTCCGGTGAGAACCCCCATACCCACATCTGCTGATAGTTTGGCGATCATGGTGAGGGTGCCGCAGCGCCCCAATGGGTCGGGGGAACTGGGAACGCTGGGGGAGGTTTCTTGCGCACCAACACATGGTGCTACCGCCCCGGTGAGGGCGGCGGTGAGTGCGATGATGAAGATGGTTCTGTTCATGCGTGAATTCATGTGGGTCATTCCTTGTGATTGCTGCTTTACCATAAAGGTTAGTAGCTATTGCGGTTACCAATCATCGTCTTCGTCGTAGTCATAATCGTCTTCTTCGTCTTCGCTTGTGGCGGGGCTGGCGTATTCGTTGAGGAATTGATCAAGAACCTCCCTACCAGTTTTGGCTTTTTCCCCGGTTTCGTAGATTGTCCATCGTCTGGTGCAGACTTCTAGTACTTCGGCGAGTTCTTCCCAGGAACAACCATGATGGTAGGCACCGAGGGTTGCGTCGGCGGAGTATTCGAAATCATCATTAGTCATGAGGTATTTCCGCAACGCGGGCAGAATATTCTCCACTGGGGTGTTATCAACGAGGGACCAATCCGTAGGTTGGATATTATCATCAACAATAAATTCGTCGGTGACTTTTTCTTCGATGTTGGCGTATGGCATGAGCTCTGGTGGAGTAACGACGTACATTGGGTCGCCACTACCGATCCGGCCAATCCCTCGGATATCAAGTGCTGCGCTACCTGCCATGTATGGCATGGGGTTTCGTTGTTCCGGGGGGATGGTGGGGAATGCTAGTAGCCACAACCAATAGTAGGTATCGCTGGTTGAGGATTCACTGAGTTGGGTTTCAAAACCTTGTTTGGTGTGCAGTAAATGTTCATTAATGATAAACCCCGTGTCGCGTGCTTCCTTAATTTCCTCCTCGGTGAGTTGGGACCGGAGTAAAAACCCACGCTGGTTGGCGGCTAGTTCTCGATAGTGCATAATATGTTTTCTTAAAATTGTAATGAGTAAACGTCGGCTAAATTATTAGATATATCTTTTAATGGGTAAATTTGGTCTGCCCCGCCAAATATGAAGTGTGGCAGATGATCTATAGGGAGTCAATGGATGGTTTATATGGGGGTAATGTCAGTGACGGTATCGGGTAATACCGTGGCTATATACCTATTGAATAATTGCTTAAAATGATGTGAACACGAATTAAATTTTGTAAGATAGATCAATTTATCACTCATGCTTTCACCTTTATGGGGTAGCCGTTATCGTGCGGGATTGGTGGGGCATGCCAAGGGCTACCATGCTTGAAGTGGTGTTTTAGTAAAAATTTACAAATTGCTTTCGTTTTCAGCTATGGCGTTATTTATCTGATGGGTGTAAATCTAATCTTATTAGTTCTTGCGCTACTTCCCTCAGCTTTATGAGCTAGAGGTAGAGCTATATACATTAAAAATGTGGAAAAAATAATAACTATACAAAATAATAGCCGTGGTTTTGCTGGTGATGCGCTTGGCGTGACGTCGTAAAGCGTATGTTGATAGGGCTTTGAATAGAAAATATTGAGGATATGTTAGATGAAAACCAAACATTATTTCACCGTTATTCCTATTGCGGTAGTTGCGTTATGTTTATCCGCCTGCGCTAACTTCGGGGCGCTCATTATGCCACAGTCGGCGCCTTCCGAAGCCGCCGTGGTTGCCAAATCCACCGCGGCTGCGGCCAGCCCCAGCAGCGGTGACAGCGGGGGCGCGCAGGAAACCGAAAGTGACGCCAAGGGTGCGGAATCGTGCGCCAATCCGCAATTGGATTTAGCGGAAACCGCCTTCGGCTATTGGCTGACGCCGAAAATGATCCCCACCAGTTTGCGGTCAAGCTTCTACAAATTCGATGTGGTCGATAACCAGTTCGATCCGTGCGCGAAGTTGAGTTGGGTTACCTTGGACGGCAAGTCTGGTGTCATGGATCAAGGATCGTTGTCGGAGGATATTTCCAGCCAGACGGTTATGTTCTTCAGTAAGGACAAGTTCCTCACCGAGGCGCCATTTTTATACGCCAAGGAAGTCAATGATGTTACTGTTCAAGGCGAGAAAATCACGATTAAATACACTCCCCAGAAGGCTGATGAGGAGCGGAAGGCCGAATATAAGCTAGAGGGCAAGCGGATGGTGCTTAGCTCCCCGCAGCGTCAGGGCGATACGTCTGCTAATTTTGACTTCACCAAGAACTATCCGCCCACAGATTCGATCAGTCTCATGCCGTACGGCAATGCGAATCACCAGGTGAATATTGAAGACTATTCGGGGACGCAGCTGGCCGAGGTCGCCATGGGGGACGGGACAGTTCTGTGCACATTTATCCGCGAATCCCAAGTAACCTGCGAAAATCGGCGCGAATCGACGTGGCCGGTGCAGGCACCAACCGCCCTGCCCGGCGACTCCAAGGCCGGCCCGAATGGCACCACGAATCACGCCTCTATTGATTTCGGTATGCCGTACGATTTCTACACCACCTATATGCCTTCCGGGAATATTAAGGCCCAGGCCAACATTCCGAATGATACGGTGGCTACGGTTGGGCGCATCCTGCTGGATACCCGCGGGGACACGCTCAAGGTCTCCAATAATAGGTACACGGTGACCTTGGGTGATGGTGTGGCGTCGGCAGAGAGCAAGCCCCTGTTCCAGTTCGATACCTCCCGCTACCCGGACGCTTCCTCCCTGCGAAAGTGGGATAGCGCGTAGCCCAATTTCGCTTGTCGACGCCCTCCCGCTCGTCTCCCTAATACCCGTGGTATACATGAAACATGGGTGATACCAGCAATAATGAGACGGGCGCTGAAACTTCTAATAGGAATATTGGGTTTGCGGAATTCGATGCCATGAAGGATGCTCTGGGCGCATTGAAGGCCGCCTATGTTCATAGGAACATTGCTGATGAGAGCAGTGCCGCGGACAAGTGGTGGACCGCCAAATTCGCAGCTGCCGAGCAGCTTCTCGAAACAGTAGATGACAGTAATCCCGAGGAGATGCTTGCGATTGCGCGGTTAGCCAATGCGGAAATCGCCATGATGGGCGGCATCGGGCTCCCGCCAGTGAATGAGACATCATGACCAATCTGATTGCTCAAGATTTTCCAGTATCCGTTGAACAACAAAAACACATACTCCAACGGTATTTACAAATAGCTATCAGAGGGAAGAAACTTCAACCTCATGATGTGCCACAGGTAGCGTTCATTGGTGGGCAGCCTGGTTCGGGGAAGAGCCGAACCATCAATAATGTTCTCAAGAGCATAGGTGATGGGCTAGCGATAGATTCTGACGAGCTGCGATTGCTGCACCCTGACATCGCGCGTATTTCACAATTAGATCCACTTCGAATGGACGTGTTATCGAATGGCCCGGTGGGGGAATGGACGAAAGCCCTCATTACCCATATCCGAGAGCAAAGATTCAACGTTGTTATCGAAAACACTTTTGCGCGTTCGGAGATCATGGCTGCAGAGGCTAAAAATTTTGAGCGGGCAGGATACCAGTGTTCGTTTATCGCTCTTGCTGTGCCGGAATCGGTATCACGGTTAGGGATTGTGAACCGTTACCGGGCAGCAGTGCAAGGTGGCAATATTCCCCGGTGGACATCCGAGGTGTCCCATACCAACGCCTATGCGGGGATAAAAACCACCGTACAAGAGCTGCTTTCATTGGGCACAACGCCAGAAGTCACCATTGCCTCCCGATTTGGTGACCAAAATATTCTTGTGGATTCACCGGATCAGGCAGCTGACGCGATCACACATATCCGCGAAGACTATTTCACAAAGGAAAACATTTCGTGGTGGCGGGATACCTATGCTCAAGCGGTTGATTTTGTTTTACAGAATGACCTTGTGACAGATTACTCGCATACATTACTCACAAATCTCGCTAAAGATGCGGAAGAGCTGCTGGGAAATGATGTGCCCGTGAATCATGAGGCATTCCACGTGGCTTTGAAGGATGCTGTCAATAAACATAGTTGAGACAGAACCGGCCAAATCATTTCATTAGGGTGTATTAGGCGTCCAAAAACCCGTTCCCTGACGTACTCGCGGTACCCTTAAGACAGGACAGTGCCGAACCCGAGCTCTGACGCCGTAACGTACTCAGCTCGGTCGGCACTCCTGTGACCTGATGCACTCTCATAACGCTTTGGAACAGTGACAACATGCACATCATCGCACACCGTGGCTTCAACGGCCGCTACCCGGAAATGAGCCCGCTCGCCTATGAACAAGCCCTCACACTCCCCATCCATGGTGTGGAATGTGACGTGCGACTTACCCGCGACGGGCAGGTGGTGTGCACCCACGACCGCACTATGCAGCGAGTTGCCTGCGACCCCACGGTGGTGTCGCAGGCAACCGCGGGCCAGTTGAAAAAGCTCAACATTGCCCAAACCTTTGCCCCCAACCCGGAGGCGCCCACCTCCTCCCGGTACCCGACAGGTTTGCCGCCAGCCGGACAGCCCCTGGTCCAGCACCTGCTCACCCTGGATGAGCTGCTCGACATGGTGTTCGCCACGGACGATAAGCACCTGTACATAGAGACCAAACACCCCAGCCGGGCCGGGCGGATGCTGGAGGAACAACTGGTGTTGCGGCTGCGCTACCATAATCTATTGCAGAGTCGCCGCATTCATGTGATCTCGTTTTCGCACGTGGCGATGCGGCGCATGCGGGCGTTGGCTCCCAAGATTGAGACGTTTTATCTGCGCCGCGACTGGGAGGCCAGGGTGAATCCTAAGGATGTGCGGCTGTCTGCGTCGAAAGGCTTGGGGCTGTCGGTGGCGCGCGGGCATAGCAGCCCATGGTTGATTACCGACAATACTTATATGTGGACGGTGAACGAGCCGGCGGATATGGTGTGGGCCAAGGATCATGGTATTTCGGTGATGGCCACGGATTTCCCCGACGTTGCCTTGGATGTGGTGGGATCGGGTAAGTTGTAACCCATGGCTAAACGGAAAAAGAATCAGGAGCAGCTGCCCGAGGGCATGAGTCGTCGTCAAGCAAAGTTGGCTGCTCGGGCCGCGGAGCGTGCCGCATTGGCGCGGGACCCGCGACCCTACGGGAACCTGCCGTTTGAGGCGGATTTGATTGCATTGCAGGAGTTCGTCCCGTCCGCAACGGTGAAAGTAGCGGTGCCGGGCGCGGAACGGGACGTGTACCTGTGCACCGTGCTACCCGGCGGCGGCGCGGTATTGGTGCGGGACGACGGCGCCTATGTGGCGTTGCAAACCCGCAACCAGTCGTATAATCCGCATCGGGATCTCACCCGGGCGCTGGAGTGGGCGATCACCGCCCAGCCGGGCGAGGAGTTGGAGTCAGCCGTGGCCGAGAACGTGGAGCCGAAACTCGACAAGCTCATCCCCGCCATGGCCCCCGAGGACATTAAGGTTTTCGACGATTTCACCTGGTGGATTCCCGCCGGCACAGAGGTTAACCCGCAGTATGCGCAGGCCATTAAGGCAGCCAACGATTCCGTGATGCCGTCGCGCCGCATCACCACCGACATCGCCGGTGCCGCCTGGTGGATCGACACCGGCGACAAGGCCCACATCCGGTGGGTGCGCACCGAAAACGAAGACAAGGTGGTTCGTGCCCTGGCCCGGATTGCCGCCCGCGGCGAGTTGAAGTTGGGCGAGGAAACCAAATTCGCCGGCGTGTTCCGCACCCACGGCATTGCGGTGCCGGTGTGGGACCTGGATCCGGATCGGGACTACACCAACTATGCCGCCGAGCTGAAACGGGTGGACAAGGCCATTCTCGCCGAGCTGGATAACGATGCGCAGCTGTCTTCGGAGGAGCGCCGGCAATTGGAGAACATTAAGTCTCGTCAGGTGACCATTTAATAAAACAGGTAAAATTATCTAATTTTTCGAGAATTTTAGCGCATAACTAACGTGCTTGCGGAATAATGAACACTATCTTCCACATCGTCCGCTCCGTCACGAATAGGAAAAGTTATGAGCTTCGCCACTATTCTCGATACGCTCACCACTATTATTTGGTCGCCGGCACTGGTGTTTGTGTGCCTGGCCGTGGGGATTTTCTTCACCGTTAGCACGCTGTTCATGCAGATTCGCTGTATTCCCGACATGTTTCAGCAGATGGTGGGCAATGATGATTCCGAATCCGGGGTGTCGTCGTTTAAGGCCCTGATGATCTCCCTGGCCGGCCGGGTCGGCGTCGGCAATATTGCCGGGGTGGCCACCGCCATTGCCTACGGCGGCCCGGGTGCCGTGTTTTGGATGTGGATCGTCGCCATTTTCGGCGCCGCCACATCCTTCATGGAATGCACTCTCGCCCAGATATATAAGGAGAAAGACCAGGATACTGGTGAATATCGGGGTGGGCCGGCCTACTATATCGAAAAGGCTTTTCAGCACACGCGGGCCCGAAAATTCATGCTGGTGTACGCCATTATTTTCGCGGTATGCATGGTGCTGTCCGGCGGATATTTCCTCCTGGGCATTCAAGCGAACGGGGTGGCCGACGCCATGCGCAATGCGTGGGGGATTAACGTGTGGCTCAGCGCAGCCGTGTCGGCGGTGCTGGTGGGGGTCATCATCATGGGTGGGGTGAAACGGATCGCTAACTTCGCTTCCCTGGTGGTGCCGTTCATGGCCATCATCTACATCTTGGCCGCAGTCATTATCATGTTCGTCAATTTCCACCATATTGATGACGTGTTTTCCCTGATCTTCCGGTCGGCGTTCGACCGGGAGGCCATGTTCTCGGGGATGTTGGGGTCGGCCATCATGTGGGGCGTGAAGCGCGGCATTTACTCCAACGAGGCTGGTCAGGGCACGGGTCCGCAGTCGGCGGCTGCTGCCGAGGTGTCGCACCCGGCGAAGCAAGGCTTCGTGCAGGCGTTCGCCGTGTATGCGGGCACACTGTTTGTGTGCTCGGCAACCGCGTTCATCATTCTCTCGACCGACATGTATAAGGTGTTCGAAGGCGAAAGCCAGGACGGTCCGGTGCGTTACGCCGGCCAGCTTGCCGACGGCGTAGACGTGGGACCCGGCTTCGTCCAGGAAGGCCTCAACAGCTTCGTGCCCGGCATCGGCGCCGGGTTCGTGGCGTTGGCCATTGTGCTGTTCGCGTTCACCACGGTGCTGGCCTACTACTACATGGCGGAAACCAACCTGGCCTATTTCAACCGGTGGATTCCCAACCATAAGGTGCGGGTGTCGCTGCTCATCGGCCTGCGGGTGTTGGCGGTCGCCTCGGTGGTTATTGGCGCCACCACCACCCCGGGCAATGCGTGGGCCCTGGGCGACATCGGGGTGGGCGTGACCACCTGGCTGAATATCATTGCAATCACCATTGTGCAGATTCCAGCCCACAAGGCCCTGTGGGACTACCAGCGGCAAAAGAAGGCTGGGCTCGACCCGGTGTTCGAACCGGAGAAGTTGGGAATCAAGAACGCGGACTTTTGGACGGTCCGGGCGATGGAAGAACGCATCGCGGCGAAGCGTGCGGCCGGCGACAGCGACAGTAAAGACGAAATCGACGGTAAGTCCAACCCCCAATAATCGGTTTCTATGCGCCGATAGATAAGCGTTTTTGCTGGAAATTAGCCCCAGATTAGGGTAATCTGGGGCATTTTTGTGACTTGGGGCTCATAACTGGGGCGGCTCGTGCATAATGAGCAGATGTATTCCGCGTCACAAAGAATGGAGAGGTGCCATGAGTTTTGCTGCACTCCTCGAAACCCTCAATAGCGTTATTTGGTCGCCGGCACTGGTGTTCCTGTGTTTGGCGGTGGGGGTTTATTTCACCCTGACCACGCTGTTTCTTCAGGTTCGGTGCCTGCCCGACATGATGCGGCAGATTGTGAGCAATAAAAAATCCGGTTCCGGGGTGTCCTCCTTTGAATCCCTGATGATCTCCCTGGCCGGCCGGGTTGGCGTGGGGAATATTGCGGGGGTGGCCACCGCCATTGCGTTCGGTGGCCCGGGGGCCGTGTTTTGGATGTGGGCGGTGGCGCTGTTGGGGTCGGCCACGTCGTTTATCGAATGCACGCTCGCCCAGATTTATAAGGAGAAGGACCGGGACACCGGCGAGTATCGGGGCGGGCCCGCCTACTACATTGAGAAAGCGTATAAGCACACCCGGGCGGGGAAGTTCATGCTGGTGTATGCGGTGGTGTTCGCCGTGGCGATGATGCTGGCCACATCGTATTTCCTCCCCGGAATTCAGGCTAATGGGGTGGCTGCCGCCATGCATAATGCTTGGGGAACAGATGCTCGTATTAGTGCGGTGGTGTTGGGGATCCTGCTGGCGGTCATCATCATGGGTGGGGTGCGGCGGATCGCAAACTTCGCCTCCCTGGTGGTGCCGCTCATGGCGGTGGTGTACATCCTGGCGTCGGTTGTTATCATGTTTGTGAATTTCGACCGGATTGACGACGTGTTTTCCCTGATCTTCCGGTCCGCATTCGACCAAGAGGCCATGTTCTCCGGGATGCTGGGCGCCGCCATCATGTGGGGTGTCAAGCGCGGCATCTATTCCAACGAGGCCGGTCAAGGCACCGGTCCGCAGTCGGCGGCCGCCGCCGAGGTGTCGCACCCGGCAAAACAAGGGTTCGTGCAGGCGTTTGCCGTGTACGTGGATACGTTGTTTGTGTGCTCGGCGACCGCGTTTATCATCATTTCCACCGACATGTATAAGGTGTTCGAAAACCAGAGCGAGGACGGCGCGGTGCGTTACGCAGGTAAGCTTGCCGACGGCGTGCCCGTGGGGCCCGGCTTCGTTCAGGAAGGCCTCAATAGCTTCACCAGCGGCATCGGCACGAGCTTCGTTGCGGTGGCGATCGGGCTGTTTGCCTTCACCACGGTGCTGGCCTACTACTACATGGCGGAAACCAACCTGGCCTATTTCAACCGGTGGATTCACAGCCGGCGGCTGCGGCTGGCATTCGTGTGGGGGCTTCGGGTGCTGGTGGTGGTGTCGGTTGTGGTGGGCGCCATGACTACCCCGGGCAATGCGTGGGCCCTGGGCGACATCGGGGTGGGCGCCACGGCCTGGCTGAATATCATTGCGATCGTGGTGCTGCAGATCCCAGCCCACAAGGCCCTGTGGGATTACCACCGGCAGAAGAAGGCCGGCCTCGACCCGGTGTTTGACCCAGAAAAGCTAGGGATTAAGAACGCGGACTTTTGGGTGCAGGAGCGCAATGCGTCCCAGTCACCTGCCCTCACGGCGGAGGCTTAGAATTGTTGCCGTAAGTATCAGTGCACCAAGGAGGATAACCCGCGTGGCGGACGTCGACAAGCTAGTAATAGCCGGGGAGATCGGGCGACAAACCGCCCTCGAATACATCGAATACACTTTCGAGCCTGGTGTGATGTATGCGCTCGCCGGCCGCAACGGGGCGGGCAAATCAACGCTGCTGCTCACCCTCGCCGGGGAGCTGGAACCCGTGTCTGGCGAGGTCACGTTTGGTGGGATGCCGCCCGGGGACGTCACCAATGCTGGCAACATTGTGCGCGTGAGCGACCCGATATTCCTACCGGATTTATCGCTGGGGGAACACATCGAACTCATGCAACGCAAAACCAAAGTCGACCTGTCCGATGCGCTCACCACCTGGCAGCTGGAGGAGCTCCTGCCCCTGCCGCCGGCGCAGCTTTCCAGTGGTCAGCGGCAGCGGGCGTTCCTCGCCATCCAACTGTACTTACCCACCCGGGTGCTGCTCATGGACGAGCCCGAACGCTACCTGGACACGCACTGGCAGCAATGTTTGACCGCCGAACTGCGGAAGCTCGCTAGTGCCGGGCGGATCGTGGTGGTGGCAACACACAGCGCCGACATGCTGGCCGCCTGCGACCACCGCATCGTGGTGGGGCACCATGGGTAAGCTTATCGACGCCCTCTACTACCTGGTGGTCACCGCCCTCATTGGTGGCTTCGTGGTGCAGGGCGCCCTGAAACTCACCCCCACCCTCGAACAAACATTTGGCATGGCGGCGGCGCGGGTGCCGCACTCCTGGGCACTCCCCCTAGCAATCATCGGCCTGCTCACCCTCAACCTGCTCCTGGAACGCATCCTCCCACTTCGAGCCCTCTCCGAGGCGCATTGGGTGTACACCGCCCGCCCGGCGCGCCGCATGCCCGGGTTTGACGGGCTGTCGTGGGCGCAGTTAGGGCTGGTCGGCGGGGTTGCGGCCCTCGTCGGGGTGGGGCAGGGCATGTGGTGGCAGTATGCGGTGATCGCGGTGCTGTCCCGATTCATGATGGGGATGCGTAACTGGACGCTCGCCCAACTGTTGGCGGCGGGCGTTACCCGGTCGGTGGGGTTGGGTGGCCTGTCCGTGCAAGATTCCGAACTGGTGAGCCAGGCGTTCGCCCAGTGCGCCATCACTAATAACCCGAAGGTGTGGTTAGCCGTGCGGCCGGCCGGAAACCCGTGGCTGCTGGTGGCGCGCAGATATGGGCGCCGGTTTTATCTTCCCCTGCTGGCGGTCATTATTGTGTGCCTGTCGTTGAGCATGGCGCCCACCTGGCCGCAGGTGGCGGTGGTGGTGTTCCTCCTGGCCTGGTCAATCCTGGGGGCGGGGGTGGCCCGGTGCGCCCGGTTTGAGATGTGGGGATCGCCGGAAACTACGCGGGTGCTGTGGGTTGTGGTGGCAGGGCATGCCCTGGTTGCGGCCCTGATTCTGTGGGTCACCTGGCGGGCGGTAAACCCGGCGGCCCTGGTGGCAACCGTGGTGATGGTGGTGTATGTGGGGGTTGTGCGGTCCCGGCCGCGGGCTGCCACCAGCGCGGAGGTTGTTGATTCCGGGTTGGGGGCGATGGTATCCCCCGACCTGATCGGCTACTACGGTAAGGGGCTGGTGGTGGCCCTGGTGGGTGCGGTGATTACCCTGGCAGCTATTTCAGGGAGTTAAATAATTGCTGGGAGCCTTCCTCGTCCCACAGCACCACGGAGCCCACATCATAGTTACCGAACCCGCCCACGGGGACGGTTTCCGTGGTGACCCCGCTGCGCATTGCGAGTGCCACCCGGGCCAGGTTCCACACGTGGTCTTTTTCGCCCACGGTGAAGCTGCCGGTCACGGTGGTGATGGTGGGCAGGAGTCGGAATGGGTTTGCCAGGGTTCCGGCGGAGGACACCTTTTTGACGAGGGCGGCGAAGAATTCTCGCTGGCGTTGTACCCGGTCCAGGTCGCCCATGGCGGTGGCGCGGGTGCGCACGTAGCCTAGGGCGGTGGGTCCGTCGACTTTTTGGCAGCCTGCCTGAATGTCCAGGTGGGCGAGCGGGTCTTGGATGGGTTCCTTGGGGCACACTTCGATGCCGCTCACTGCGTCAACAACGTTGGCGAGCCCGCCCATGCCGATTTCCGCATAGTGTTTGATGCGCAGCCCGGTGGCTTCTTCCACGGTTTGGGTGAGGAGTTGCGGGCCGCCGAAGGTGAAGGCCGCATTGATTTTGTCCATGCCGTAGCCGGGAATGTTCACGTAGGAGTCGCGGGGTAGGGACACCAGGGTGGCTTTGCCGGTGAGGGGGATGTGCAGCAGCATGATGGTGTCGGTGCGCATGGACCCAATGTCCCCACCGGTTCCGAGGCGTTGCGCGTCTGCTTCGGACAACCCGGTGCGGGAGTCGGAGCCGACCAGGAGCCAGTTGGTGCCGCTGGTGGCGGCAATGTGCTGGGGTGGGTCGGCGGCCACTCGGTTGAGCCGACTATCGAGCCAGAATGTGCCGGCAACAGCCAGTACGAGTACCACGACCAGGGTCCAGGCCAGGCCGGAGAGGCAGCCGCGGGGCCGGAGTCGGGGTAGCCGGAAATTACCCAAGTTGCCCCAGGGGGATTGGTTTCCGGCCGGCCGGCGGCGTTGTTGTCCCTGTTGGGGGCGTCGCTGGGGTGCACGCTGGCCGGAGCGTTGTTGAGGGTTTCGCCGTCCCTGCCCTTGCCGTTGGCCTTGCCCGGCGGTTCGGGGTCGGCGTTGTCCCTGGCTTTGTCGCTGCTGGCCCATGGGCGCACCATCCCGACCTAATTGTTGCGTCTCATAGTATTG
>ERZ773056.190-NODE-190-length-30616-cov-3.873303_pt1 | contig 30616 bp, 28 predicted proteins | sample MGYA00580857_ERZ773056 | MGnify/ENA primary metagenome ERZ773056 (study PRJEB29015, sample SAMEA2737996) | human oral metagenome | biome: human oral; feature: human-associated habitat; material: dental | place: China | collected 2114 ... | reverse complement strand
TTTCCTTTGCAAAGAATGCCGCCGCTTTTTTTAAGAAATCATTTTCCTTTTGAAGTTCTGCTAACTGTTTTTTAAGATTAAGGTTCTCTTTCATATAATCGTAATCGGCTTTGGTTTCTTCATTATTTTGGCATTCTTTGCGAAACTGGGATACCCAGTTAGAAATACTTGCTTTGGATATACTATATTCCGCTGCAAGACTACGGATGGTTCTCCCATCCTCAAGATGAAGACGAACAATCTTCTTCTTAAATTCAGGTTCAAAATATTTTCTCATTGTAACTACCTCTTTTCCTTCTAAATATTTTAACTTATTAGGTCAAGATATTACAACTATGTTATATCACAACAAGGTATAGTTAGCAGATGTATCAAAATGAAACATCAACTAAGGAAAACTTGTATATTTAGAATAGATTTATTTAAATATTAAGTACTGTTATCTGTGGTCTTTATACGAACTTTGATGATTATTTATAAATGTATAGAACTATATTGTAAATATATATATAATGCAGATATATAAAGCAAGGAGGAACTTCATATGAAGAGAAAAATAGCTATATTTTTAGTAACTACTATGTTGGCAGGTTTATCAATGGGATGTTCAAAGGAACAGAGTAATGCAACAGGTCAGGCTAAAGGAGACAGTATACAGATAGCGGTTGCAGCACCTATGACAGGAGATAATTCAGAATACGGTATAGGATTTTATAATGCTGCGATGCTAAAAGCCAAGGAGTGGAATGACAATGGAGGAGTGCTTGGAAGACAAATAGAAATTGTTCGTTATGATGACAAAAATACGGCTGAAGAAGCCACTACAATAGCACAAAAAATAGTATCAGATAAAAAAGTGGCAGGTGTAATAGGTCATTTTTCATCAGGAGTTTGTATGACGGCAGCTCCTTTATATCAGGAAAACAAAATAATAGAGATTTCACCTTCAGCTTCTCATCCTGAGTATTCTAAAATAGGAGATTATATATTCAGGAACAATACAGTTATATCAAAGGAAGCGGCCGCAAGTGTTGATATAGCGGTCAATGACTTGGGAAAGAAAAATATAGGAATAATATCTATAATGACTGATTGGGGAACCAATACCTCAAAGATAATAAAAGAACTCGTTGAAAAAGAAGGAAATGGAGCTAAAGTTGTTGCACATGAGGAGATAATGGAAGGCTCGGATGACTATTCTTTGGCTATAACAAAGCTTAATGAGGCAGGGGCTGATGTGGTTATTTGTTGTGGAATGTATAATCTGGTAGCACCTGTAGCAAAACAGTATAAGCAAATTAATCCTGATATAGCAATAGTAGGATTTTCAAATGCATATAGCCAACAGCTTATAGACCTTGGAGGAAGTGCGGTGGAAGGAGTTTGTTTCCCTGTAATATTCTTTTCAGAATCCGATGATGAAAATGTAATGAAATTTGTAGATGAATATACAAAGGCTTACGGGGCGGCACCTTCAGCACTCACAGCACAGGCCTATGATTCAGTAGGCTTACTTCTTACTGCAATTAAAGAATGTGACACAACAGACTCTGAAAAAGTTAAGGATAAGCTATATGAAATGGATTATAAGGGAGTGACCGGAGATACAAAATTTGATGCAAACGGTGATGTGGACAAAGACTTTATAAAAGTGACAATCAAAGACGGTAAGTTCATAAAGATGAATTAAGGGATTATTAAAAGAGGAATATAATGCTTGTACAACAAATATTTAACGGCTTGGCTCTTGGAATGGGATATGCACTGATAGCTGTAGGTTATTCTTTAATATTCGGAATATTACGACTGGTTAATTTCTCACATGGAGCTATATATGCTTTTGGTGCAGAAATGGCAATGGTATTTATAGGAATGAGATTTGGTATAACTGCCGGTATAGTTACGGCAATGATATTAACCGGAGTTCTTGGGATATGTATAGATAAGCTGGCACTGGAACCGCTTAGAAAGAAGAAATCCAAACCTATAGCCTCTCTTATAACAACAATAGGTATTTCAAATATAATAACAAACCTTTTAATAGTATTTTTAGGTTCGGAAAAAAGAAATTTTAACAATATATTCGGAGATGGAAGTATAAAGTTTGGAAATACGGTTTTGACACATACACAGATAATGATGTGCCTGGTGTCATTGGCACTTATGCTTATATTAATGTTTATTGTGTTTAAAACTAAAATAGGTCTTGCTATGAGAGCAACTCAGCAAAATTCAAAAGCGGCGGCAATGATGGGTATAAATGTTGACTTTGTAATTGCATTTACCTTTTTCTTAGCAGGTGTGTGTGCAACTATAGCAGGAGCACTTGTAGGCGGATATTATCAGATTGTATATCCAAATATGGGATTTATGGCAGGATTAAAGGCTTTTGCCGCAGCGGTACTTGGAGGAATAGGAAGTTTACCCGGTGCTTTGCTTGGAGGATTGATAGTAGGAGTGTCAGAGAGCATGGCGGCAACTTTTTTAGGTTCCACATATAGAGATGCCATAGCTTTTATTATACTTATAATAGTACTTATAGTAAAACCGAACGGACTTTTTGGAAGGGAAGGTATCAAAAAGGTATAGATATGAATAAAGATGCAAAAGAAGGAAATTTAATGTATAAATTTCAAAAAATTACATATACCTACAGGATATATTTGCTCTTAATTACACTTATATTGTTTGTAATTTTGCCCTTTGTGTTTTCCAATCAGTATTTTCTGACCATAATTATAAAAATAGGTGTATATGTATGTCTGGCAATGGGGCTTAATATACTTACGGGTTATACCGGGCTGGTTTCACTTGGTCACGCAGGATTTGTTGCCATAGGGGCCTATGCAAGTTCTATATTGGTTGTAAGGCATGGATTTAATTTTTTTGCTGCAAGCCTTGTAGGAATGATTGTAGCAGGTGTCATAGGGATGATACTGGGACTTCCAAGTCTTAGAGTGTCCGGAACATATTTATCTATAATAACACTTGGATTCGGTGAAATAACAAAGATGACGGCAATGAATTTTACCGCTTTGACAAATGGAACATTGGGAATAAAGAATATACCAAAACCGAGTATTTTCGGCTTCACTCTTAATGTTACGAATTACGGTTTATATTATATGATGCTTATAACTGTTATTTTTATAAGTTTGTTTTGCTACTTACTTGTAAAATCAAAGACAGGCAGGGCTTTGCAGGCCATAAAAACCGATGAACTTGCTGCAACTATGATGGGTATAAATATTAATTATTATAAAATAATTGCATTTGTCGTATCTGCCATGATTTGTGCATTTGGCGGGAGCCTGTATTCGGTTTTGATAGGATATATAGATCCTAATACTTTCAACTTTGATGTGTCCACTCTTATCTTGAGTATAGTTATACTTGGAGGTATGGGAACACTTAGGGGAATGTTTGTAGGTGCGATTATACTTATAGCATTCCCTGAAGTATCAAGATTTCTTATGGAATACAGATTTGTACTTTACGGAATTATACTTGTATTAATGATGAGATTCAGGCCGCAGGGGATTTTAGGTTATAAAAGCGTATTACCTTATGCTCTTTCAAAAAGCGTAAAAGAAAGAGCGGATAAGCTTGAGGAAAATGTCCTATGAAAAAAGAAGTAATGCTTAAAATAGAGGGAATAAAAAAGAGTTTCGGTGGAATACTGGCTCTTGACGGAGTAAGTCTTGAGCTGAATGAGGGGGAGATAGTAAGTATAATAGGCCCAAACGGAGCCGGAAAAACAACGGTTTTTAATATATTAACCGGAGTTTATACACTGGATGAGGGAAGTATAATCTTTAAAGGTGAAGAGATACAAAATAAAGCCCCTATACATATTGTAAAGGCCGGCATATCACGAACCTTTCAAAATATAAGGCTTTTTAATGATTTGCGTGTAATAGAAAATGTACTAATAGGTGCACATCTTAATACTAAATACGGATTTTTTTCAGCTATCTTTAGAACCGGGAAATTTAAAGAGGAAGAAGACAGAGAGGCTTTAAGAGCGATAGAATTGTTAAAAGCTATAGGACTTGATCATAGAAGAGACGAATATGCTTCGAATCTGCCTTATGGGGAACAGAGAAAACTTGAAATTGCAAGATGCCTGGCAACCGGAGCAAAACTTATATTACTTGATGAGCCTGCGGCAGGAATGAATCCAAAGGAATCCGCTGAGCTTATGGAGTTTATCAAAAAGATAAGGACTATGGGATATACAGTTTTAATGATAGAGCATGACATGAGTGTTGTTATGAACATATCGGATAAAATATATGTTATAGACCACGGTAAACCTATAGCAAACGGATCGCCTGAAGAAATAGCCGTAAATGAAGATGTTATAAAGGCTTATTTGGGAGGTGTGGCAAATGCTTAAAATAAGTGATTTACATACATATTACGGTGTTATACATGCGTTAAAAGGCATAGATATGGAAGTCGGAAAGGGTGAAATTGTATCACTGATCGGAAGCAACGGAGCCGGAAAAACAACTTTGCTTAATTCTGTCATGGGAGTGTGCAAAAGCAGTAATGGAAAAATAAGTTTTAAAGATAAAGATATAACAAATATAAGCACATATAAGTTAAGTAAGCTGGGAATAGGAATATCTCCCGAGGGAAGGGAGGTATTCCCTGAGTTATCCGTTGAAGAAAACCTAAGACTTGGAGCTTATACTGTAAGTTCAAAAAATGATATAAGTACAGGTTATGAAAGAGTATATAAGCTTTTTCCAAGATTAAAGGAAAGATATAAGCAAAGTGCAGGTACTTTATCAGGAGGAGAACAACAGATGCTTGCCGTAGGAAGAGCACTTATGTCAGCTCCGGAACTGCTTTTATTGGATGAGCCGTCTCTTGGATTAGCTCCGAATTTTGTAATGATGATATTTGATATGATAAAAGAAATAAATAAGCAGGGAGTTACCATACTTTTGATAGAACAGAATGCAAACATGGCATTATCAATATCAGATAAAGCCTATGTTCTTGAGAACGGAACTGTAAGTCTTAGCGGAAATGCTAAAGATATAGCAAAGGATGACAGGATAAGAAAAGCTTATTTAGGAATAGCTTAGAAGGGGAAAAAATGAAGAAAATAATTAACAATCCTAATGATGTTGTAAAAGAAGCATTGGAAGGTATGCAAATGGCATATAAGGATAAATTGGAGTATGTTCCCGGATTTGAACTTATAGTCAGAAAAGATCTGAAAAATAAGGTAGGGATAATATCAGGAGGAGGTTCAGGTCATGAGCCTTTACATGCCGGCTATGTAGGTGAAGGTATGCTTGATGCGGCAGTTGCCGGAAATATATTTTCATCCCCCAGCCCGGACAGAATAAGTGAAGCAATAGAAAGAGTGGATAAAGGCGAGGGAGTATTGCTTGTTATTAAAAATTACTCCGGAGACATTATGAATTTCGGACTTTCAAAAGATATGGCGGAGGCGGATGATAAAAAGGTTGCCACTGTTATAGTAAAGGATGATGTGGCTGTAGAAGACAGCACCTACTCAACAGGAAGAAGAGGCATAGCAGGAACAGTTTTTGTTCATAAAATAGCAGGTGCCATGGCTGAAAAAGGTGCATCTTTGGAAGAGGTGGAAAGAGCGGCAAACAAAGCTATAGCAAATATAAGAAGTATGGGTATGGCAATGAGTGCCTGTACTTTGCCGGCAGTCGGTAAACCCGGATTTGTACTGTCTGAGGACGAAATGGAAGTGGGAATGGGAATACATGGAGAGCCGGGAATAGAAAGAACTTCCATAAAGTCTGCAAAAGAAACTGCCAAGACTTTGCTTGAAAAAATTTTAAAAGACTATGATTACAGTAACAGTGAGGTGGCTCTTTTGGTAAACGGACTTGGAGCAACTCCGCTTATGGAACTTTATATTTTAAACAGAGAGGTTTGTAATTTTTTAGAAGAAAAAAATATAAAGGTATACAAAAATATGGTCGGAAATTATACAACAGCTCTTGATATGTCGGGTTGTTCACTAACTTTAATGAAACTTGATAATGAACTTAAAGAACTTTTAGATGCTCCATGTGATACTCCGGCATGGAAAAACTGCTAAATAATAGGTGAGATTATGGGATTTGAGTTAAGCATGAAAGATTATGCCTCATATATGGTGAAGGCATATACAAAAATACATGAAAATAAAGAGTATATTACAGACTTGGACTTAGCTACCGGAGACGGGGACCATTGGGCAAATATGGATATGGGTTTTGGAAAAATATCCGAAAACATAAAAAACATTGAAGCGATGAGTTTATCCGAAGGAATGAAAGAGATAGGAAAGACAATGATGTCCGTTATAGGAGGATCTTCAGGTGTATTATACGGAAGTGCATATCTGGCTGCGGCAAAAACCTTAAAGGAAGTAGAACTTCTTGATAGAGAAAGTTTATACGAAGTTTTAAAAGCCATGCTTGAAGCGATTATGTCAAGAGGTCAGGCAAAGGCGGGGTATAAGACTATGATAGACAGTCTTTATCCGGCTGTTAAAGCTTATGAAGAAGCTTTAAGAGAAAATGATGATGATAAAACTTTGTGTGAGAAAGTTAAAAAAGCTGCTATAGACGGTGCCAATGAGACGGCAAAGATGGAAGCTATAAAGGGGAGAGCAACTTATCAGGCGGACAAAGGTGTAGGGCATTTGGATCCGGGAGCCGTTACAATGTCATACCAGCTTGTTTGTCTAATGGAAGCGGTGGAGGAAAAGCTTTGATGGAAAATAAAAGGGAACTTTTAAAAAAAGTATTTGCAAACGAGGAAGTGAAAAGAGTTCCTGTAGGTTTTTGGCATCACTTTATACTGGGAAAAGAGCAGTTCAGAGGATTAGAAGATGAAAACATACTGAAAAGAGCAGTTGACGGACATAAAAAATACTATGAAACAATTAATCCTGATATGATGAAGCTTATGAATGAAGGTTTTATGGGTTATCCGCCGGTGATGGAAAATAAATTACAAAATGGAGAGGATTTACTTAAAATCAAAAGTATAGGTGAGGATCATCCGTGGATAAAGGAGCAGGTAAAGCATGTAAAAAAACTTGTTGATTTATTTAAAGATGAAGTTTTGACATTTTACAATGTGTTTGCTCCATTACAGGTAATAAGGATAAAACTGGAGTTTCATGACTTGGATTTTGACAGATTTGTGTATTTAGCGGAAAATTTTCCAAAAGAACTAAATGAGGCAGGATTGGAAATACAAAAAGACTTAAAGATATTGGTAAAAAAGTTATTTGAAGAAACGGACTTGGACGGAATATACTACTGTGTTCAAAATATTCAGAGCAAAAAATACAGTAAGGAAGTTTATGACAAATATATAAAAACTACAGAACTTGATTTGCTTGATTTTGCAAATCAATACAGTAAGTATAATATCTTACATATCTGCGGTTATGCCGGACATAAGAACAACTTGCTTTATTATAAGGATTATAAAGCCGGAGCCTATAACTGGGCATCTTTTATTGAGAATATCTCAGTTGAAGAAGGAAGAAAAATATTCGGTGCAAAATGTGTGATGGGAGGCTTTGCCAACAGCCCGGGTACACTGATAGATACCGGAAGTGATAATGAACTTTCAGAATATACACATAACTTGATTTTAAATAACGGATATAAGGGATATATAATAGGAGCCGATTGTTCAGTGCCAAATGACATAGATGATGACAGACTTAGAATCATATCGGATGCTTCACATAAGTATCAAAAAATAAAATACAATAAATAAAGGATTATTAATATGAACAGAAAAGAACTTTTAGACAGCTTTTTAAAAAATGAAAAATCTGAAACAGTACCTGTAGCTTTCTGGCATCACTTTGTTTCATTCCACAATCATTACAATTATGATGACAGTAAAGTGTATGAAACAGTAGTAAATGAACAAAAGAAATACATAGATGAGGTAAAGCCGGATTTTGTAAAGATAATGTCAGACGGATTTTTCGGACACCCTTCTCTTTGTGAAAAAAATATACAGACAATAGAAGAAATTAAAGAAATTAAATCGGTAGGTAAGGATCATGATTGGATAAATAAGCAGGTGGAGTATGTAAAAGAGATTTGCGAATATGCAGGAGATGAGGTCTATAAGTATTATAATATTTTCTCTCCTCTACAATATATAAGACTTCGTTTTGAGGAGTATGATGAAGATTTTACAAAATTTGTCAGACTTTTAAGAGAGGATACGGATGCGGTATGTGAAGCTGCAAAACGGATAGCGGATGATATAAAAATACTTGTAAAAAGGTTGTTTGAAGAAACCAAGGTAGACGGTGTATATTACAGTGTTCAGGCGGTACAGGATAAAAGCATAGATCACGAATTTCACAAAAAGTATGTTGAAAGCCTTGATTTACTATTACTGGATTATATAAATGAGTTTACAAATAATATAATACTGCATATTTGCGGTTATGCTAAATATACCAATAATCTTGAATGGTATAAGGATTACCCTGTAAAAGCTTTTAACTGGGCGGTATTTACTGAGAATATTTCGCTTGAAGAAGGAAAAAAGATCTTTGGCGGAAAACCTGTGATAGGAGGCTTTGACAATGCAAAGGGAAGTATATTGTATACAGGAAGTGAAAATGACTTAAAAGAATATATTTATGATATTCTTGATAAAGCCGGTACAAAAGGTGTAGGATTGGGAGCCGACTGTACAATATCTGAGGATATAGATAAGTCAAGGCTTGAGTTAATAAGAAATATAGCAAGGGAATATGTAAAAACAAAGGCCGAATAAGTGAAGAGTAAAAAGATTAAGAGTTTTGTGGATAACTTTGCGGCTGTTATAGCGGATGTGCTTGATACAGATGTAATTATTGTGGATGATGACATGGATATTATAGGAAAGTCTTTGAAGTACTTTTCCGTGTATAATGATATAAAGATAGGTTCATTAATTGCGAAAGTTCTTAGTGAGAATGAGAAAATATATGTACAGGACAAATCCGATATAGACAGTTGCAGAAAATGTAAGGAATATAAAATTTGCAAGATGAGGGGATTTATAGGGGTGCCTATAAAATATGAAAACAAAATTATAGGTGTACTGGCACTTATATTGCAAAAATCCAAGGTAAAAAAGTTATTTGAAAAACTTGAATCAGCTTTGTTTTTTATGGAAAATATGGCGGATTTGATTGGTATACGCATAAATGAAATTAATGAGAGAAAATCTTTAAAAAATAGAATGCAAAAGATAGAATCAATACTTAATTTTACAAATGAAGCCTTAGTGTATACTGATCAATACGGAAATATAATATTTTTCAATAAAGCATTTAGAAAACTCTTTGAAAAAAAGGACAGTATACTTTACAGACCCGGAAATTTAAAGGAAATATACAAAGATATTTTAAGCTTATATGCCGAGAATAAAAAAATTGAAAATATAAAACTGTCTTTAGAATATAATGAAAGGCTTTTTTATGGCAGGCTGAGTTTAGAACCTGTAAATTTGACTATAGAAGATAAGGGTTTTATATGTCGTTTTGATGAATACGAAAATTCTGAGAAAAAAGAAAAATTTTATTTAAGTGGTTCTTTAGTAACATTTACATGGCTTGCAAAATATATAAAGCAGGAAGTTTTGGATGAGGCAAAAATCCTTGCAGGAAAAACAGGGGATATTTTAATACACAGCAAGGATAATGCACTGAACGAACTTTTAGCAAAGGCTATCTTTAATTATTCTGAAAGAAGGCTTGAAGATATTAGAGTAATATATATGCAAAATATCTATAGGGATTTACTTGATGAGTTTTTTATAAGTGAGTATGGAATATTAAAGATGACACAAAAAGGGGCTTTTGTAATAGTACAACCTGAGGGAATGAATTTGCATATTCAGGACAGATTTGCGGATTTTATAAAAGAAAATGACAGGGCATTTAAAGAAAGGGTAAGACTTATATTTTGTACCTCGGAAAATTTATATGATCTCAGTGAAAACGGTTTGTTCAGCAAAAAATTATATCAATATCTGTCCGATATCTCACAAATAGGCATAGACAATATAGATGATGAATATGAACTTTTTGACGGGTTTATAAAAAATGCAGTGAAATATTATTCAGGCATTTATAAAAATAAGGGCTTTTCTTTATCAAAAAATACAATTACAGATTTATGGGAAATAAAAGAAAACTACAGTCTTACAGAATTGGATACTTTGATAGAGAGCATGGTAAGGTCAAATTCAAGTGAATATAAAAAGTTTGTCAAAAAAAAGTCTGTTATGGAGATGTCTGTAAGCGAATTTGAGGAAAAGTATCTGCAAAAGCTGATAAAACAGGGGAAAACTCAAAAAGAAATATATGAAATTATGGGAATGTCACGTTCAACCTTATACAGAAGATTAAAAAAGATGGAGGGGAAAAATACAAGCTATGGAAAAAAACAGTGATAAGTATAATTCCTATTTACAAATATTAAAGGAAGAATTAAAGCCGGCCATGGGCTGTACAGAGCCTATTGCTTTAGCCTATGCGGCGGCATTGGCCGGAAAATATTTGGAAACTCTACCTGAAAAATTGGAGGTAAAGGTCAGCACAAGTATAATTAAAAATGTTAAATCTGTTGTGATACCTAATACAGGCATGCTAAAGGGTATAGAAGCTGCAATCTGTGCAGGTGTAATAGGAGGAGATCCGGATAAAGAATTGGAAGTAATAGCCTATATGCCTAAAGAAAAGTCGGATGAAATACAAAAATATTCAAAGACTGTCTGTATTGAGGTGGAACATCTAAAAGGAGGGGCAACATTTGAAATAATACTTTTTGCTTATGCAAAAGGTTCATGTGTTAAGGTACATATACTGGATAAGCATACAAATGTTGTGTCTATAGAAAAGGACGGGAAAATACTAAAAAAAGACTTGGCATATACGGATTCTTCTGAGAAAAACTCTGATAGAAGTATATTAAATATGAAAGATATTTGGGACTTTGCCCAAAGTGTGGATTTAGAGGATGTAAGGGAAATTATAAAAGCTCAGATAGATTGCAATATGAATATATCCATAGAGGGTATGAAAAATAACTACGGAGCAAACATAGGGAAGGTTTTGCTGGATAGTGATGTAAACAGTGTTAAAACCAGAGCAAAGGCAATGGCAGCTGCCGGTTCGGATGCAAGGATGAATGGCTGTGAACTGCCTGTAATTATAAATTCCGGAAGCGGAAATCAGGGTATAACGGTTTCGGTTCCTGTAATAGTTTATGCAAAAGAACTTGGTGTAGATGAAGAGAAACTCTACAGGGCATTGGTACTTTCCAATTTAACCGCAATACATCAAAAGACAGGTATAGGCACACTCTCAGCTTACTGCGGAGTGGTAAGTGCGGGTGCAGGAAGTGGAGCCGGAATAGCATATTTATGCGGAGGAGGCTTTGAGGAAGTGGAGCACACAGTTGTAAATGCTGTGGCAATACTTTCCGGGATGATATGTGACGGTGCAAAATCTTCCTGTGCTGCAAAGATTGCCGCAGCGGTGGATGCCGGCATCTTCGGTTATACTATGTATAAGTCCGGGCAGCAGTTTTATTCAGGAGACGGAATTGTTGCAAACGGGATAGAGCCTACTATAAAGAATGTTGGAAGACTTGGCAGAGAGGGAATGAAGGCGACCAATGATGAAATTATAGATATGATGATCGGTAAGGAGTAAATGGAAGTTCTTTATGGATGATTAAAACAGATAAAGTTATTTTTTGTCTTTATTTTTATAAAGTATAAAAAATATGTTAAAGTTCAAGCAGGTGATATATCAAGATAGTAATTTAAAAGGGACTGTATAGTCTCTTTTTTATTGTAAAATCGTAACAAATGCGTACATGAGTTTAAGCATCTAAAGCACTCATTAAATACTTTACCATATCAAATAGTCCATATATATCTTCATTATTCTTTGCAGATTCAATAGCCTTGTATGTAGTTTCATTTTGCTTTAAAAAGTTCTGATGCCTGTTCTTTCAGCTCACTATCCATTCTCAATGTAAGATTTGCTTTTGATATATTTACACCTTGTATAATATTTTTTATAGCAAACTGCAAATAAAGAGTGCAAGTGCAGGGCATACAATACAGCTATGAAGAGTTTAGTTAATGTACACGGGTATTATATTTTTGTTGCATTGATTATGAAGGTAACAGAATATAAAGTGGATTTATAAAACACAAACAGCTGTAAAAACTTACGTTGAATATTACAGCTTTTTATGTACAATAAAGGTTATAGAAACAATATGAATTAAAAAGAGAGGTGAATGGATATGGCAAATATTTTACCGGTATCTGATTTGAGAAATTATAATGAAGTCTTGAAAAATTGTCATAAAGGAGAACCGGTATATTTAACCAAGAATGGCAGAGGACGTTTTGTAATTATGGATATTGAAGATTATGAGCGTGATCGTGCAGAGAAAAAGCTTCTGGTTAAGTTACAGGAAGCTGTGAAAGACGGTGAAGGTTGGTTGAATCCAGAAGAACTGAAAGCACTTGTGGGGGAGTAAGATGTTAAAACTGCGGATCAATCCGATGGTTATAAAGGATATTAAGGGCATACGGGAATACATTGCCGAAGATAATAAAGATTGTGCTGCAAAGACCATAAAAGAAATTTATTCTAAAATTGAAAAATAAAGCATATGTTAAAATAAATTTTAATAGATAATATGGAGCCTGACCGGAATGTCAGACTCCATAAGTTTAGTGAATCACAGCAGGTTTGTCTACATAAAAGCCCTCGGGGCTATGCGTTTTAGCATATTGATGAGCTTATCATCAGGGGTGATAAGCAAAAGAATATTCTCTCCGTTTTGTGGAAGAAAAAGAGAGTAGGAAGTATTCATATCACCGGTGGAGCAGTCAATTGTTTTTACATTTCTTTTCCCGTTCATCTTGGGGGATGAAGCGGGGAAGGCGGTTTCCAAAGTCTTTATATCAATATTTAGAAGATTTTTTCTTTTGGTTTTATTGTATATGGCATCAATTGTTAAATCGGCATTTAATAAAGAATATTCATATTCTACCGATATTTTTGGATATACAAAGTAATAAAATACAAAGCCAAGTCCTACAGCAAGAATTATTGCAAATTGTATATAGATTGAGAGTACAAGAAAGAATACTATTGCAATGATATTGACAGCTGAAAGCATAATTGCATTTGTATCGGGTTTTATTTTCTTTACAAGTAATTCATAAAAAGTATCATTCATTGTTTTTCACCTTTAAAAAATTAGTAATCAATATGGCTATATTAAATATATTTGCACCTTCAAAGGTCTTTATATCAATGCCATATTTTTTTTCGATTTGTTCTATTCTATAGACCAAAGTATTCCTATGCATGTGCATATACCTTGAAGTTTCTGCAATACTAAGATTATGACGAATGAAGGTATTTACAAGCTGTATACTTTCATCATCTATCTCTTCTCCTATATTATTTTTAAGAAATTTCTCACATACCGCTTTAGGTATATTATAAATCAACTCACCTGCACCCAAATCACCGGGACCTGTTATTTTTTTGTCCGAGTAAAAAATTCGGCTTATATTTAAGGCGGTACTCAGCTCCTTATATTCCTTTGTTAAAAGTGATATATCTGTAAATATATCGCTGTAGGCAATATATGCACCCGTCATTCCTTCGGTTTCTATAACATCTATCAAAGGATGTGATATATTATCCTCACCCGGATATAAAAAGCATATATGGGTGGAGTCTGTCATACAAAGGTATTCCGAACTTTTACCGGGATATAGGGAAGTAATTATTTTTACAGTATTTTCATCAAGCCCGGCAGGAGCATAGATAAGATACAGACGCATCTTGGTACCGGGCTTTATGCCAAGTGACTTTATGGCATCTGCCTGCTCCTTATATGAGTAAACTCCGCCAAGTATATTTAAAAGAAGATTGGAATTTGAATATTTTTCCCTATAGGCAGCAGAAATTTTTTTTAATTCCGCAATATCGACTTCATCTTCATTTTCAATACTCAGCTTTATACCGGTAAGTTTATATATTTTATTTAATTCATTTCTTATATCAGTATTCATATCTACATTATAGCTTTAAATAATGTTACGGTCAAAAGCATTTTGATAAAGGGTGATTACAGACCGGGATTAAATAAAATAAAGGGGGAAATACCCCCTTATATATAATGATTTCGGCATCAAAACTTTAAATACTTTGTAATCACAAAATTAGTTTGTAATTGTAAGCTCTGTTTCCTTATCAAAGATATGAACCTTTTCCATATCAAGCGCAAACTTTGCGTGGTCGCCTGTTCTTAAGTTTGTTCTTGGATTTACTCTTGCTGTCATCTGGAAGCCTTCTACATCAAAGTATAAGAATACTTCCGCACCTAAGAGCTCATAAACCTTGATATCCGACTCGATAACACTGTCAGGAGAGCTGTTTATAAAGAGCTCTGAATCATGCATATCCTCAGGACGAATACCGAGTACTACAGTCTTACCGTTGAAGGAACCGTCTTTGAACTTGGCAAGCTTTGAGATAGGAAGCTTAAGAGTATTGGCTCCAACCTTTAAGAATACATCACCACCCTTATTCTCAACAACAGCATCCATAAAGTTCATCTGTGGTGAACCGATAAATCCTGCAACGAAGAGATTGCAAGGAGCATTGTAAAGATTTGCAGGAGAATCAACCTGCTGTACGATACCGTCCTTCATAACAACGATTCTGGTACCGAGTGTCATAGCCTCTGTCTGGTCATGAGTAACATAGATGATGGTAGCACCGAGTCTTTGATGAAGCTTTGAAATCTCGATACGCATCTGCACTCTAAGCTTTGCATCAAGGTTTGAAAGAGGCTCGTCCATAAGGAATACCTTAGGATTACGAACGATAGCACGTCCCATCGCAACTCTCTGTCTTTGACCACCTGAAAGAGCCTTAGGCTTTCTGTCAAGGAGTTTCTCAAGATCAAGGATTCTTGCAGCCTCACGAACAAGTCTGTCTATCTCATCCTTCGGTCTTTTACGAAGCTTAAGACCGAATGCCATATTGTCATATACCGACATATGAGGATAAAGAGCATAGTTCTGGAAAACCATGGCGATATCTCTGTCCTTAGGCTCCACATCGTTAACTACCTTGCCGTCGATTTCAAGTGTACCGCCTGAGATATCCTCAAGACCTGCAATCATACGAAGTGTTGTAGACTTACCGCAACCTGAAGGTCCTACGAAGATGATAAATTCCTTATCAGCGATCTCAAGGTTAAAATCCTGAACAGCCTTAAAGCCGTTCGGATAGACTTTTTCAATGTTCTTTAATGATAAACTAGCCATATTGCCTCCTAAAATATATACGAAAATTTATGCTTTAAGTATATAAAATAAAGTGTAGGCTTTCAATCGCATGTATGACCAAAAATACATACCTTCTTTCGTCAAAATAACGAAGTGAGAAAGTACCATATATGATTTACATAAAATAGGTATTGTGCTATGCTAAGAAAAATATATCGACCGTAAAAAAAACTTAATATGATAAAGGAAGTATACGATAGATGTAAATAATATAGCGAGGTAAGAAAATGAAGAAGGCGTGGTGGAAAGAAGCGGTAGTTTATCAAATTTATCCAAGAAGCTTTTGTGACAGCAATGGTGACGGTATAGGTGATTTAAACGGAATTACAAGTAAGCTGGATTATTTAAAAGAGCTTGGAATAGATGTAATATGGCTTTCCCCGGTATATAAGTCTCCAAATGATGATAATGGCTATGATATCAGTGACTATGAAGATATAATGACTGAGTTCGGCACTATGGAAGACTTTGATAAGATGCTGGATGCGGCACATGATAGAGGTATAAAGATAGTGATGGATTTGGTGGTAAATCATACCTCGGATGAGCATCCATGGTTTGTTGAAAGCCGCAGTTCAAAGGATAATGAAAAAAGAGATTATTATATCTGGAAGGAAGGCAAGGACGGTAAGGAGCCTACCAACTGGGGTTCGGCATTCTCAGGTCCGGCATGGAAATATGATGAACATACAGATATGTACTATCTTCACCTTTTCTCAGTAAAGCAGCCGGATTTGAACTGGGAAAATCCAAAGGTCAGAAATGAAGTCTATGATATGATGACAAGATGGTGTGAAAAGGGTATTGACGGATTCAGAATGGATGTTATAAGCCTTATTTCAAAGCCGGTGGGATATCCTGACGCAAAGGTGGTGGGACTTTACGGTGATATGGGTATATGTGCAAACGGTCCTAAGGTGCATGATTACCTTAAAGAGATGAATGAAAGAGTACTTTCAAAGTTTGATATTATGACTGTAGGTGAGACTGCGGGAGTTACTTTGGAAGAGGCAAAAAAATATGCAAATACGGACGGCAGTGAGCTTAACATGGTGTTCCAGTTTGAGCATACCGACCTTGATGGCGGTGAGAGATTTAAATGGGATACAAAGCCTATGCCGCTTGTTCCTTTAAAAGAAAATTTAAGCAAATGGCAGAAGGGACTTGAAGATGTGGCTTGGAACAGTCTGTATTTTTGTAATCACGACCAGCCAAGAATTGTATCAAGACTTGGTGATGAGAGTGATGCCTACAGAGAACTTTCAGCAAAATGTATTGCTACATGTTTGCATATGATGCAGGGTACACCTTATATATATCAGGGCGAAGAGCTTGGAATGACAAATACGGTATTTAACTCGGTGGATGATTTTAGAGATTTGGAGTCAATAAATGCCTACAGAGAGCTTATAGAGAGCGGTCTTTTTACCAAAGATGATATGTTCCCTAAGATTGCACATAAGAGCAGGGACAATGCAAGAACTCCTATGCCTTGGGATGACAGTGAGAATGCAGGATTTACTACAGGTACACCATGGCTTGCACTTAATCCGAATTATAAAAAGATAAATGTTGCCGACCAGCTAAGAAGAGAGGATTCCGTATTCCATTATTATCAAAAGCTTATCAGACTCAGAAAAGAAAATGAAATAATAGTATATGGAAAATATGAGCTTTTACTTCCTGAGGATGAAAATATCTTTGCATATACCAGAACATTGGGTAATAAGAAGCTTATTACAGTATGTAATTTCAGCAAAAGCGAGCAAAAGTTTGACTTTACAGGCTATGAAAATGCAAAAGTTCTTATATCAAATTATGGTGGAGATATAAGGGATGGCGGTATATTAAAGCCTTATGCGGCTGTTGTACTGTTACTTGATAAGAGTTAAAAAATATGATAAAATATTGACTAATATTATTAAGATATTCAATGGAGGAGATTATAATGAAAAAAAGATTTTTAAGCGTTGCAGCAGGAGTTTTAGCTGTATCCGCTATGTTGGCAGGTTGTGGCGGTTCAGGTGCCACAAAAAATGAGAGTAGTGCAGACAATCAGAGCAGTGCGGCTGAGAGCAAGGCCGATACACCGGCAGCAAGCGGTGATGCACTCAGACTTATCAACGGTAAGATTGAGATTGACGAGCAGTTAAAGAAAGTGGCTGCAAAGTACAAAGAGAAGACCGGACAGGAAGTTGTTATCGAGTCTCTTGGCGGCGGTGTTAATATTCAAGGTCAGATAAAGAGCTATAAGGCTGCCGACAATATGCCTGATATTTTCGTTATAGGTGGTGACGGTGACTATGCAAACTGGACAGATGCTGTTGCAGACCTTAGCGATACAGAGTTTGCAAAGAATACAGACTTTGCTTACAAGGATAAGGAATCAGGAAAAGTAGTAGGTTTCCCATATGCAGTTGAGGGATACGGTATCACCTACAATGCGGATATCTTGGAGAAGGCAGGTATTGATCCTGCAAGCCTTACAAATTATGAGGCTTTCAAGGCTGCTTTTGAGAAGCTTGACGGTATGAAGGATGAGCTTGGTATTCAGGCTGTAGCATCGGTAGCTGCCGAGTCGGGACAGATGTATTGGTCAACAGGTAACCACTTATTCGGTTACTACTATACAGGCGGTCTTGACAGAGGTGATACAAAGTATTTTGATATGGCAATGAAAGGTGAGCTTGATGATAAGAGACTTGGCGAGTTTGCAGATATGACAGAGCTTCTTTTCAAATATGCAGATCCACAGGTTCTTATTTCAGGAACATATGATGATCAGCTTGCACTTTGGGCACAGGGTAAGACAGCATTTGTTACACAGGGTAACTGGATTGATCCTTCACTTCCAACATACAATGTAACATTTAAGACAGGTCTTTTGCCGCTTGCTTTCACAAAGGATAATATGACAAAGATTCTTGCAGACTGCCCATCATGGTGGTGTGTATATAAGGACGGCAAGAATGTAGACGGTGCTAAGGCTTTCCTTGATTACCTTGCTACAGATGCAGAGGCACAGGAAATTCTTGTAAAAGAGGCAGGTATGATTTCTCCATACAAGAGCAGCACAATCGAGCCGGGAACACCTCTTGCATTAAGCTTAAAGAAGTATGTAGATGCAGGTGAGACATCTTCATGGTCATGGTCAAATATGCCTGAGGGACTTGCACAGAATGCACTTGGTCTTGTATTCGAGTCTTTTGCAAAGGGCGATATCACAAAGGAACAGTTTGTAACTATGATGAAGAGCACAATGGCTGAGTATATAGCACAAAATAAAAAATAATTAATATTTTAAAATGCTTCGCAAATTTGATAACAGCTTGGTCTTTTAAGAAAGATTCGGTGTTTAGACCTTTATAAGACCGAGCTGTCAAGTGTGTATATTGCCAAGGCATTTGGATGCTTTGCGATATTTATCGCAAAACAGATTTTTCTGTTTTAAGAAATTTTGAATGGCGACTTTTTAAAGTCGTCATTTTTTATATAAGAAGGGGTGGCAGAGTAAATATATTGTCTTGTGGAAATGTCGCTCTAAACTCGGGCAGAAAACTGCCTGATTATTAAAAAATGAATCTTTGAAAGGAGTGAAAAGTGGATACAAAGAATGCAAAAATGCTTCCTTTGCTTATACTGGCTTTGGGAGCGGTATTGACTATTTATGCATTGATTTTGGATTTTACAAAAGCCACAGGTGAACTTAGAGGATATATACTTATTTTGGGCTTGATTCTGCTTATACTCGGTGTATTTAAATTCCCGCATAAAAAGCATACCAAAATCGTAAATATGGTATTTTTATTCCCTATGGTATTTACTTTTGCCGTAACTGTTATTATTCCGTTTATTTTGGGAGTTATATATTCATTTACAGACTGGAACGGAGTTCAGGTTACAAAATTTGTAGGACTTGGCAATTATATTACTATGTTTAAGCAGTCAGATTATGTATATTCATTTGTTATTACATTGATATATACAGTTATCAATATGATTCTGGTAAATATAGTAGGATTTATTCTGGCACTTGTATGTTCATCAAAAATCAAGGGTACTTCATTTTTCCGTTCGGCTTATTTTTTGCCGAATCTTATAGGTGGATTGGTACTTGGATATGTATGGCAGTTTATCTTTAATAAAGTATTTACAAGTATATTTGTCGGTTCGGTATCTATGCTTACCAATGCGAATCTTGCTTTGCTTGCTATTTTGATAGTAAACACCTGGCAATATGCCGGATATATTATGCTTATTTATCTTACAGGTCTTCAAACTGTACCTAAGGATGTATTGGAGGCTGCGGGAGTGGACGGTGCTTCCGCACTTACAACACTTTTTAAGATAAAGATGCCTATGATTGCAAATACATTTACAGTATGTATATTCCTTACATTGGTAAACTCTTTTAAGCAGTTTGACCTAAACCTTGCAATAACAAACGGTGCGCCCAGCCGTATAATGGGAGCAAAAATCATACAGGCTACAGAACTTTTGGCATTAAATATATATAATACCGCAATCGGAAAAAACAACTATGCTTTGGGACAGACCAAGGCGGTTGTATTCTTCATAATACTTGCAATTGTATCATTGACACAGGTTGCAATCAGTAAGAAGAGGGAGGTAGAGCTGTAATGAAAGCACAAAAGTTTAGAAATTTGATAGGCAGTATTATCGGCTTTATTATCGCATTTTTTATACTATGCCCGTTCTTTCTGGTGGTTATAAACTCTGCCAAGACCAGTGCAGATATAGTAATAAGCCCTATAAGTCTTCCAAAAAACTGGGGACAGATGTTTGCCAACTTTAAGGGTGTTATAAATAATGTCAACTTCAGTTATTGGAGTTCATTTAAAAGTTCACTTATAATTACAGTGGTTTCACTTATACTTTTGACATTGTTTTCATCTATGGCTGCATGGGTACTCAGCCGTCATCACAAAGAGGGCTGGTCAAACTTTATCTTTATGATGTTTGTAGCGGCTATGGTTATACCTTTCCAGGTAGTTATGCTTCCTATACTTACAGTATTTAAGAATATAGGAAACTTCACAGGAATACAGATGCTCTCAAGCTATAAAGGTGTTGTATTTGCATATCTGGGATTTGGAGGTTCCATGTCAATCTTCGTTTTGCATGGATTTATAAAGGGTATACCTAAGGAGCTTGAAGAGGCGGCATGGATTGACGGCTGTTCTCCTGAGGGAACTTTCTTTAGAATAATTATGCCTCTGCTTCGTCCTGTACAGATGACAGTTTTGATACTTAACGGTTTGTGGATATGGAATGATTACCTTCTTCCATCTATAATGCTTGGACTTAACGGCAGGATAAAGACTTTGCCTATTGCGGTAAGCAGCTTTGTAGGCTCTTATGTAAAGCAATGGGATTTGATTCTTAGTGCGGCATTCCTGGCTATGATTCCGATAGTAATATTATTCCTTGTGGCTCAAAAGCAGATTATTCAGGGAATGGTAGACGGTGCTATTAAATAAGGGGCTTAAAGATTGGGGGCTTTTATAACTCTTAACAGACTTTAAGTTTAAATATAAGCCATGCAACAATGAGTTTGCGTGGCTTAAAAAATAAGGAGGATATAATGAGAAAAAGTGGAATATTACTACATATAAGCAGTCTTCCGGGAAAATACGGAATAGGAAGCTTTGGAAAAGAGGCATACCGCTTTGTAGATAAATTAAAGGAAGCAAAGCAATCCTTCTGGCAGATATTGCCACTTGGTCCTACAGGATATGGTGATTCACCATATCAGTCATTTTCTACTTTTGCCGGTAATCCGTATTTTATAGATTTGGAAACATTGATTGAAGAAGGACTTTTAACAAAAAGTGAATGTGAAAGTATAGACTTCGGTACAAATTTAAAAAAGGTTGATTACAAGAAACTCTACGACGGCAGATTTGAACTTTTGCATAAGGCATATGAAAGAGCCAAAGTATATGAGGATGATAATTTTGCAGACTTTGTATATGAAAATTCCAAATGGCTTTGGGACTATGCTCTTTTTATGGCATTAAAGGATTATTTTAACGGAGAACCCTTTAATACTTGGCCAAAGGATATCAGAGAAAGATATGATTATGCCATAAATTACTATAGAGAAGAACTTTATTTTGATATTGAGTTTTATCAATTCTTACAATATAAGTTTGATATGCAGTGGAAAAAATTGAAGGCGTATGCAAATGAGAACGGTGTTGAAATAATCGGAGATATTCCGATATATGTGGCGATGGACAGTGCAGATACCTGGGCTCATCCGGAACTTTTCCAGATGGGAGAGGATGGAAAGGCTGTGGCTGTGGCAGGATGCCCGCCTGACGGCTTTGCACCGGATGGACAGCTTTGGGGAAATCCTTTGTATAATTGGGGATATCACAAAGAAACAGGCTTTAAATGGTGGATAAAGAGATTAAAAAAGAATTTTGAAAAATATGATGTTATCCGTATAGACCATTTCAGAGGTTTTGATGAGTATTACTCCATACCTGCCGAGAATGAAACTGCGGCAGGCGGTCACTGGGAAAAGGGGCCCGGCATAGAGCTCTTTAATAAAATCAAAGAAATACTGGGTGATTGCAAGCTGATAGCGGAGGATTTAGGCTATGTAACCGACAGTGTAAGAAAGCTTGTAAATGACAGCGGCTATCCCGGAATGAAGGTTTTGGAATTTGCATTTGATTCAAGAGATACCGGAAGTGCCAATGATTATCTTCCACATAATTATACAAAGAATACCGTGGTATATAGCGGAACTCATGACAATGAGACTGTGATGGGCTGGCTTGATGATATTACTGAGGAAGAATTTGATATGGTACTGGCATACTTTAACCTAAGAAAAGATGCAAAGAATACCGAGATTTGTGATGCCATAATAAGAGGAGCCATGGGCAGTGTTTCAGATACCTGCATCATACCTATACAGGATTATTTGCATTATGATCACAAGTATAGAATGAACACCCCGTCAACCATAGGAAAGAACTGGATGTTCAGGCTTGTTGAGGGCGAGATAGATGAAGCGACCTGGAAGAATATCAAGTATTTGACTGAATTATATGGTCGAGGATAATTGGAAATAAATTTAGTGCTACTAATTATCATATAATAATGGTATAATAAGGACATATGTCACAGTACATCAGAACCGGTTTTTATAACAAAAAATGGATATATAAACTCAGAACAGCAAATTAAAGAGGGAAAAGTTCATGGTGCCGGAGAATCTCTTGATGCAGTGAGGGACAAGTATGATTGATAAGATTTTTTTATGAAATCTTTTGACTATTATGAAGCTAAAGTTTTGGGAATGGAGTATGTGATAATAATTAATTTTATTTAGTACAGAACAAAATAAAAATATCCTGACAAATACAAGGTGTTTTGGCTTTGTGAATTTGTTAGGATATTTTGTTTTTCTACAATATTATTTATTTTGGGAATAAAATCCACTTGATAAAATTTTGCTCCGGCATTTTCTTATACATTTTTATCCTGTGGTTTTCCTTCAAATTTCTTTAGCTTTACATAGAGAAAATAATGGTATTATATAAGTATATTTTTAAAACATGAATTCACTTATAGTGAAATCTAAATTTATAAAAATATAGATTTTTTCTAGTAAATAATGTACTATAGAGTTAAATTAAATATGAAAGGGGGGAGTGTAGTATATTATTACAACCAAGTAACTTTAAGTTAGAACAGTCTACAATATGGTCATTTCCGTACCGTGGCAAATGGGCGACTCATTCAGGAGTATATCGGGGTAATTGGTCACCTTATGTTCCTAGAAATTTGATACTTCTCTATTCTAAACCGGGGGACTGGATCCTGGATCAATTCTTAGGCAGTGGTACAACACTGGTTGAAGCCAAGTTGTTAAATCGTAATGCAATTGGTATAGATATCAATCCTCAATCAATTTCTTTATCAGAAAAAAATCTCAACTTTAAATGTGAAACACAATCAAATATTTTTATAAGAAATGGAGACGCTACAGATCTATACTTTATTAAAAATGATAGTATTGATTTTATTTGTACTCATCCACCATATGCTGATATCATCAAGTATAGTAATGATATAGATGGAGATATTTCATTATTGAATGAACAAGATTTTTTTAATGCTATAACTAATGTTGCAAAGGAGTCATATCGTATTTTAAAAAGAGGAAAATGCTGTGCAGTAATGATTGGGGATAAAAGACATTGTGGAAATGTTGTTCCTCTAGGATTCCGTTTAATGCAATGTTTTCTGAATGTGGGATTTAGAATGAAGGAAATTATTATTAAAGAACAACATAATTGTAGTTCAACGGACAAATGGCTTAAAGTGGATAGGAAGTTTTTGCTCTTGGCACATGAGTATATCTTTGTTTTTGAAAAATAAATCTATATATTATAAAAAAGTTAACTACATTGATATTGAACTATTTTTCACGTATAATGAAATAAGTTTTACGAAAAGAGGAATATATATGTCAAATAAAAATATAGCACCATTTGTTAAATGGGCAGGTGGAAAAAGGCAGTTACTTGAAAGAATAGTTGAAAGATTGCCTCAGCGCTATGTTAATTATTTTGAGCCTTTTATAGGTGGAGGAGCTGTTTTATTTGGACTACAACCTGAAAATGCATTAATCAATGATATTAATGAATCTTTAATTAATACATACAAAGTAATAGCAAATAGTTCAAAACAGTTTATTAAATGTGTGAAAGAAATAGATTCTAAAATAGGAGAAGACGGAAAAACATATTATTACTCATTAAGAGAGCGTTATAATGATAAATTAATGAAAGATGAGTTTGATATAGAATTGGCAGCGCTATTTGTATTTATAAATAAGCACTGCTTTAACGGATTATATAGAGTTAACGGTAAAGGATTATTTAATGTCCCTTATAATAATAGTAAGAGAGAATCAATCGATGAAGAATCAATAATGGCAGTTTCGGATTATTTAAAGAATGTAACTATTATATCAGGAGATTTTGAAGTAGCATGTCAAGGTGCCGGGAAGGGTGATTTTGTATTTTTGGACAGTCCCTATGCACCTTTAAATCCTACATCATTTGAATCCTATACTAAAGAAGGGTTTGATATAGAGAGTCACAAAAGGCTTGCAAAGGTGTTTGATGAGCTGACGGATAGAGGCTGTTATTGTATGCTCACAAATCATAATACAGATTTTATCAATAGTCTATATGGAAATAAGGGTTATAAAATAGATGTTGTCAGTGTAAAGCGGATGATAAACTCAGATGCATCTAAAAGAACCGGGGAAGAGGTAATTATTTGTAATTACTAAAAGGATGTTTCAAATGCAAAGATTATTTTGTAAGAATCAGAAGTATTTCTATGAAAATGATCACTCTCAAATAATATTAGGGGATTTATTTCAGGTATTAAAAAAAATAAAGCCTGAAAGCATAGATATGATATTTGCAGATCCGCCATATTTTTTGAGTAATGGTGGAGTAACATGTAGTGGCGGTAAAATGGTTTCAGTTAATAAGGGAGAGTGGGATAAGATTGGAAACTTTTCGGTAAATGTCACTGAAAAGCATAGATTTAACAGAAAATGGATTAGACTTTGTAAGAAAGCTTTAAAGCCGGATGGAAGTATTTGGATTTCCGGTACATTACATAATATTTATTCTATAGGTATGGCTCTTAAACAGGAAGGCTTTAAGATTATCAATAATATTACATGGCAAAAAACAAATCCTCCACCAAATCTTGCTTGCAAATGTTTTACGCATTCAACAGAAACTATATTGTGGGCACAGAAGGCCGATAAAAAAGCTAATCATTTTTTTAATTATAAACTAATGAAAGAGCATAATGGTGGAAAACAGATGAAGGATGTATGGACAGGAAGTTTAACTAAACCGTCAGAGAAAAAATATGGTAGACATCCAACTCAAAAGCCTGAATATTTATTGAATAGAATAATACAAGCATCGACGCATTCAGGAGACATTATATTAGATCCATTTTGTGGTTCAGGTACAACCGGAGTGGTTGCAAATAGACTGGGTAGATTGTTTATAGGAATTGATATAGAAGAAGAGTATTTAAACATTACGAAATTACGCTTGGAGATGATGGATGACAAATAGAAATTTTGAAGAGTGGTTAAAATCATTTACAGATAATATAAATAGCTGGAATTATTATGTAAACTATAGTACTGCTTATAAGAATACAGCTAAAGTTAAAAGACAATTGGCTTTATTAAATACATTAAAAGGTGTTCAGAATATTGAGGATGAGTTTAGAGATTTAGTCAGGGAATATCCTGAATGTATAAAAGCCATACCATTGTTATTGGCAGTTAGAGAAGATACCATTGCGATTACAGAGAATGACAGAAGACTCGATTTTAATTTTAATAATATGAATTATGATGTGGAGTTGTATGTTGAATTTATGCGAAAAACAGGAATTTTTGAGCTCCTACAGAGTCATGTTATTGGTGATTTATTATATGTGGGTCTTGGAATCAATATTGGCTTGGATAGTAATGCAAGAAAAAACAGAGGTGGAGATCAGATGGAGGATCTGGTTGAGTTCTTTATAAAAGAAGCAGGGTTTAAAAAGGATATTACATATTTCAAAGAGATGTATCTACATGACGTAGAGAAAAAATGGGGATATGATCTTTCAACAATTAGTGCTGATGGCATTGCTAAGAAAAGATTTGACTTTGTAGTGAAGCCGGAGGGGAGTAGAGATGTTTATATATGTGAATGTAATTGCTATTCTTCAGGGGGATCTAAACTCAATGAGACTGCAAGAAGCTTTAAAACTATATCATTAGAGGCAGATGGAATTGAAAATGTTCACTTTGTCTGGTTTACAGACGGAGCAGGATGGCAAAAGGCAAAAGGAAACCTAAATGAGACATTTTTAATACAGAAAGATTTATATAATATTGCAGACTTAAAGAATGGAATAATTAAAAGGAAATTTATCTAATAAAATTATATTTAATTGGCTGTTACACTTTATATATAGTGTAACAGCCAAATTTTTTAAATCTCCACAACCAAAGCCTGATAGCCTTCAAGTCTTATCTTGGTATCCGATACAAAATCAACATTTTGCACATTATTTAAAACCACCTTTTTACATTTTGAAGGGAGTTTTACTGTCTGTGCTTTTGTTTGGAAGTTTCCAAGTATAAGTAAGGTCTGATCTTTTGATACTCTTTCAAAAGCCATAAGTCTTTCTACATCCGGAAGATATGGTATGGTCTTACCATATACAACAGTCTCGGAGTATTCGGGATTTTTTCTGAGAGCGGTAAGCTTTTTATAATAAGAGAGTACCGAATCAGGATTATTTATCTGTGAAGCCACATTGATTCTTTTATAATCCGGGTTTACCATAAGCCATGGCTTTCCTGTAGTAAAGCCGGCATTTTCACTTGTATTCCATTGGAAAGGTGTACGGCTGTTGTCACGGCTGTAATGCTTTACGGCCGCAAATGCCTCTTCCGGAGAAAGTCCGGCTTCTATTGCTACTTTATACTGGTCACGAGTTGATATATCATCTATTTGTTCCATAGAGGTGAAGTTTACATTCTCCATACCTATTTCCTGGCCTTGATATATAAACGGAAGTCCACGAAGCATAAACTGCATTGTACCGAGGAACTTTTTTGCGGTTTCGCTAAGCTCATCTGCAGGGATATAGTGGCTCACACCTCTTGGCTCATCATGGTTTTCGATAATGGTGGAAATCATTCCGATATCACCGATTTTTTCCTGAGTCTCAAAGCAGCATCTCTTATAGTCGTCGGGAGTAATAGGCTTGCAGTCATACCAACCGTTTCTACTCTTTCCGAATATTGTCTCATTGAAGTCAAACATACTTGAAAAATAGCCGTCATCGCCGATGAAAAGCGGGATATCCTCTTCATGCTCGTCAAATACTTCGCCGACTGTGAAAGCATTATGCTTGGCAAATGTCTCATTTTTAAGTTCTGTAAGGAAGTCACCTACACCTATAGCATCCTTAAGCATTCTATGTGGCTCCACAAAGCCGTCTTCTCTATCCGGTGAGTAGCAATAGTCAATTATAGGGAGAGCCTTCTTTATATTTATAATGGCATCAATTCTAAAACCTGCAAGTCCTCTCTCAAGCCACCAGTTTACCATTGTATAAATTTCATCACGAACCTTTTTATTTTCCCAGTTGAGGTCAGGCTGCTTTTTATGGAAGAGGTGAAGATAGTACTTGTTTGTGCCGGGGATCTTTTCCCATGCACTTCCGCCAAAGTAAGAACGCCAGTTGTTAGGCTCCTTACCGTCCTTACCTTCTTCGATATAGAAATACTTTCCATATTCTCCATCAGGATCTTCCATAGCTTTTTTAAACCACTCATGCTCATCCGAGCAGTGATTTACTACAAGGTCCATAAGGATGTACATATCCCTTTTTTTAGCTTCCGCCAAAAGCTCATCCATATCGTCCATATTTCCGAATACGGGATCTATATTGTAATAGTCTGAAATATCATAGCCCTGATCTGCAAAAGGAGAGCAGTAACAGGGAGAAATCCATACTATATCAACGCCAAGATCCTTTAGATAGTCAAGTTTTTCAATAATACCCCTCAGGTCACCCACGCCGTTTCCTGTAGTATCATTAAAACTTTTCGGATATATCTGATAGGCAACTTTTCCATGCCACCATTTTTTTAACATAATCAACCTCCTAAGAATTTTTTTCTAAAGTCATAATTTATCACAATATCTATCTTTATGCAAATATAAAAATAAGGTGCTTGTAAAGTTACATACACCTTATTTATAAACTATTTAAAGATTTTCTTTAAAACTACACCGCTGCCTATCATAGATAGGATAAATGCGGAAAATATTATTACAATTCTCTTTGACATATCCATAAAAAAGCCCTGAGGCACTATATTTATAAGATTGTCGGTAGCAGGATCAAGCATCCACAAATCATTATTAAAAAAGATATGGTGGAAGATAATAAAATATTTTTCAAAATCTCCGGCAATAAGAAATACCAAAATACCGGTGAGGGCAAGAGTAATCAAAGTACCGTATATCAGTACATTTGAAAGGAAATGAGATATCCTCCCCCTTGATATTTTAGCAAAAATAATGCAGATAATACTGATAAATACAAGTATATATCTAAGATAAACCGCTCCTATAAAGAGACCTCTCACATCTTCCATATGTAAAACCTCTCTTTCATTAAAGAAAGGTATATAAGTACCACCGATATTTGCCTGTATATCTGAGAGCTTTTCTCTGTCACCCTTCAGATAAGCCATCATATCCTTTGTGACATTCATAAGCTCGGGCATTGAGATATCCACGGAAGATGTTACCGCATATTTATTATATTCTTTTTCGTAGAATGAAAAGTCTGAATATGCGGCAATTTCCACAGAGCTGATAAGCGCAATAAAAATCAGTGAAAAGCTTAAAACAATTCCCAAAAAGAATCTAAGTATTTTCATCAAGTATCCTTCCATGATTTTATAACCTTCAGCCTTGTAAACTCTTCACGATCCTTTTCTTCCAAAGCATTCGTGATATTTTTTGTAAGAGTTTCATAGGTTGGAATAGTGATATTCTTCAAGGCATTTGCTCTTTTTTGAGTCTTTTTAATATTTCTTGCAAGTCTGTATGCGGAGTTTTCTATCATGGAAAGCTTGACAGTAAGTTTTTTCACCTCATTAAAGCATTCTCTTGCCTTATCAAGTGACTCTCTTGTAGAAAAATACGCATAGGTGGGAGTGAGTTCGGTATCATTAAATCTTACAAGCGGAATCTCTGTTCCCATTACCGATCTGGTCTTTATCTGTATACTGTCTTCCACAGGTACGGAACCTGCCACATCAGATACAAAGTCAATACCCAGTTCAATATTTGCATACATCAGTGCTGTATATGCGGCACCAAATGTTGAATCTATCTGTTTTTGTATTTCCTTAGCCTCTTCAATCAACCCCATAAGCTCACGGATAAGAATATTTCTTTTCTTATCCATTAAGCCATAGCCCTGTCTTGCCAGTGCCAGAGAGTTTTTTGAGGCTATAAGATTGCCCTTGGTAGGGAATGTATTTATATTCATAATCAATCCTCTGTTGCGGCAGGAACAATCTCACCTGAGGCATCAAGTACTGTAGGCTTATAGTACTGATCAAGCACCTTGGTATCGATCCTGTCAAGCTCGCCTCTTGGCATCAGACCTAGAAGTTTCCAGCCTATTTCCAAAGTATCAAAGATCGTTCTGTTGTCATTGGCTGACTGACCTATAAAAATCTGCTCAAATGCCTTTCCGAACACCAGATACTGCTTATCGGTATCGGAAAGTTCATCCTCACCTATAACGGATGCAAGTGCTCTGGCATCACCCACTTTAGAGTAGGAAGAGAAGAGCTGATTTGCCACATCCTGATGATCGGCTCTTGTAAAGCCTTCACCTATGCCGTCCTTCATAAGTCTTGAAAGGGAGGGAAGCACGGAGATGGGAGGGTAGATTGACTGACCGTTTAAATCTCTGTCAAGAACTATCTGACCTTCGGTGATATATCCTGTAAGATCGGGAATGGGATGAGTAATATCATCATTGGGCATGGTAAGTATAGGTATCTGTGTAACTGAACCGTTTACACCGCTTACAATACCTGCCCTCTCATATATGGTGGCAAGTTCGGAATACAGATATCCCGGGAAACCCTTTCTTGAGGGTATCTCACCCTTGGAAGAGGATACTTCACGCATTGCCTCTGCAAAAGAAGTCATATCCGTAAGTATTACAAGTATATGCATGCCCTTTTCAAAGGCAAGATATTCCGCAACACTAAGAGCCACTTTCGGAGTGATAAGTCTTTCCACCACGGGATCGTTTGCAAGATTGATAAAGGTGATAACATGGTCGCTTACACCGCTTTCCGCAAAAGTTCTCTGAAAGAAATCAGCTACATCATGCTTTACACCCATAGCCGCAAATACTACTGCAAATTTTTCATCTTCATTGTCTGTATCACCAAGTGAAGACTGGCGTACAAGCTGCGCCGCAAGTTCATCATGAGGCAGACCGTTTCCTGAAAATATAGGAAGTTTTTGACCTCTGATAAGAGTCATAAGCCCGTCAATGGCTGAAA